>RCMY010000807.1_pt1 | contig 32287 bp, 35 predicted proteins | sample 2041341 | NCBI WGS metagenome assembly RCMY01 (sample SAMN09708234, study PRJNA481090) | Marine sediment metagenome, whole genome shotgun sequencing project. | reverse complement strand
GTGCTGATCGATGTGTTCACGTTGATACCGCACGCACTCGTGATATCAGCTGCATTCACAGGGGCTGCCGCCGTGCCGCCGCTAGGTCGTGGCGCGGCGGCCTTCTTGGCCAGCTCTTCCGCCAGTTTCTTGGCTTCGGCGTCTAGGCGGCTCTTCTCGGCCTTTTCGTCTGCCGTGAGCTGGTCGACTCGTGCATCGATCTCGGCTTGACGGAGCAGGAGTTCGTCGAGCCTAGTCTCAGCTGATTCGGTCACTGCTGCTTGAGCGTCGCGTGCAACCTGCAGCTCAGAGAGTTCAGCCTCTTTCTCAAGGCGGAATGCGTCAGCCTCTTGGGCGGCGACATCAGCAAGGGATTGCTCGATTTCGAGATCCTCTTCAGCCAATTTCAGGCGCTCAGAGAGATCGGCTTCGTCCTGGCTGACCGAATCGACAAGCGCTTGCATGCGAATGGCTCACTCGTCCCCACGATCAATGACGAGGTGTCGTCGCGTCCGACGAACGATGAGATGGCTCGCTCTGCGAGTTGAGCTCTGAGGGTGTCGATCTCTAATTGCTTCGCGTCAACCGCCGCAATCGCAGACTCGTGACGAAGATTCGCATCGTCGAGCTTTCGTTGGGCTTCAGCAACACGAACTTCTTGGGCATTGACATTGGCCTGGAGCAGATCGAGCGCAGCCGAAAGTTCGTCAACTTCTGCGTTTTGGACATCAACGGCTGCTGCTTGTGCCGCAGCCTCTTGTTGTGCCTGCTTTCGCTCCTCGCGAATGCTTTCGAGCTCTTCAGAAGTTTGAGCGTTCGAAGCAGTCGCGACGAATCCAGACAGAGCGAAAAACGCAATGAGGGCAACAAAAACCCGCGGGAGCCGCCTGGGTCTGACATCAGATCGCAACATAAGTCTCCTCACAGTACCCGACGCCCGGCCAGAACAACATGGCGGGGTAACAGATCGGGACAACCGCCCACGTCTCTGTTCTCTCGGGCTTCAGAGAGGAGAAGACTCAGCTGCGGTATTTGTGGGTGATTGGCATTCGACGGTCGCGACCAAACGCCTTAAGGCTGATGCGAATTCCTATCGGATTCTGGCGTCGTTTGTATTCGGCAAGATCGATGAGTCGAACGATGCGACGCACGATGGCTTCATCGTGGCCCCGTTCGATCAACTCGCTCGCGGTCAGATCACCATCGACGTAGCCCGCGATGATGGCGTCAAGCACCTCGTAAGGCGGAAGGCTCTGGTCGTCACGCTGGTCGGGCCGTAGTTCGGCTGACGGGGCTTTTGTGATGACGGACTCGGGGATGATCTCGTAGCCCGCTTCGGCGTTGCGCCAGCGGCAAAGGTCGTAGACAAGTGTCTTCGGAACGTCCTTGATAACAGCGAAGCCACCCGCAGTGTCACCGTAGAGCGTCGAGTAGCCGACTGCCGTCTCGCTCTTATTGCCCGTCGTCAGAATCAGCCATCCGAGCTTGTTTGACAGACCCATCATCATGACACCCCGGATCCGACTCTGAAGGTTCTCTTCGGTCGTGTCTTCCGGTCGATCGCCAAAGGACGGCGCAAGCATTTCAAGCATCGACGCGTGCGCCGGCTCAATTGGAATCGTGCGATACGGCACGTGCAACACCTCGCACAGGGCGACAGCATCGCTCACCGAATGGTCGCTGGAGAAGCGTGACGGCATCAGGACTGCGTTGACGTTGTCGGCCCCGAGAGCGTCGGCCGCGATGGCAACCACGATGCTCGAGTCGATGCCGCCTGACAATGCAACTCCGACGTCGGTGAAGCCGTTCTTTCGAACATAGTCGCGTGTGCCGAGAACTAGTGCGTGCCAAACCTCGGCCAGCGAGTCAAGTGGCTCGATCTCGGGCGCAATAAGGGTTGGCCCACTTGCTTCGGCCGGCCGACTCAGCACGTTGACCGCCAGTTGAGGCGACGGGAGCTCTTGGCCCCGCGGGTCGAGTCGGCGCTTGCGGTAGGCGGGCAATACTTCGATGTCGCACACCATCGTGTGCTCGATGAACTGAGGCGAGCGCGCTACGAGATGGCCCATGTGGTCGAATACACGGGAGCCCCCATCGAATACCAACTCATCCTGTCCACCGACCTGGTTGATATACACGATTGCGCACGAGTTGTCGGCGGCCCGACCCGAGATCAGGACGTCACGCTCAAGCGCTTTGCCTCGGTGGTATGGACTGCCATTCGGCACCATCACAACCTCGGCTCCACCCGCGGCGAGGTCGAAGACAGGGCCGGTTGCGCTCCACATGTCTTCGCAGATGGCGATTCCAATCTTGACGCCCTTGATTTCGACCAACGACAGCTCAGTGAAGTAGCGGCGCTCATCGAAGACGCTGTAGTTAGGCAGCACCCGCTTGTGGTAGGTGAGAGCGACCTCGCCGTCGTGACATAGGTACGCCGTATTGAATATGTCGCGGTCACCTGACACTGACCCTATGACAACTGCACAATCGCCGGAGCGGGCGGCCACGGTGGCGACGGCGTCCATGCAGTCTTCGACGAAACCGGGCTTTAGCAGGAGGTCTTCCGGCGGGTAACCGCAAATCGTCATCTCAGGGAAGACGGCAACGTCGGCGCCCGCCTCCTCGGCCTCGTGGAGCGCCTCGAAAATCTTTGCCACATTGCCTTCGATATCACCAATCGTGGTGTTGATTTGACAAGCAGCTACTCGGAGACGGCGCATGGTCCCGAGTTTAGAACGCTGGCGCGCGATCCGTCGTCGGACGTGCTACCACAGGTGCGTGATCATTACCGTCGTTCGATTCCAGTTGGCCGAGACAATGAACCATGAACAAGCGCGCACCGCCTTTGGTCAAACCGCGGCGTCGTATCTCGATGTGCCAGGCTTGCTCCTCAAGGCCTACATACGGTCAGACGATGGATTGAGCGTTGGCGGCGTCTACTGGTGGGCTGATCGCGCATCAGCCCAAGCGAAATACAACGAAGGTTGGCTGGCAGGCGTGACAAAAAAATACGGCACAGCCCCGACCATCGAGTGGTTCGACACACCAGTAGTGGTAGATCCGATCCAGCAGATGATCCGTGTGACTGCGCCGACAAGACAACAAAAAGGACAGTAAAAGAGCGGGGCCTTTCGGCCCCGCCCCTTGGACTAGCTACTCGGCATTAGTTATTTGGCGAGTGCGGCGCAGACCGTCTCGGTCATGACTGCAGCGACCAGGTAGGGGTCGGCGTTGGCGTTGGGACGGCGGTCTTCGATGTAGCCCTTGCCCGCCTTCGCAACCTGCCATGGAATCCGCACTGACGCACCACGGTCGGAGACGCCGTAGCTGTAGGTGTCATATGACTGGGTCTCGTGAGCGCCGGTCAGACGGTCCTGTATGTTGGCGCCGTAGACGGCAATGTGTGCCTCTGGAACACCTGGCGCACCAAGTGACTCACAGGCCGTAATCACCGATTCATAATTCTCACGTATCGCGCTGGTAGAGAAGTTGCTGTGCATGCCCGCTCCGTTCCAGTCGCCCTTCATTGGCTTGGCCGCGATTGACATTTCGAGGTTGTACTTCTCGCCAACGAGATAGAGAAGATATCGGGCAATCCAGAGGTGGTCGCCAACTTCGACAGTGTCCGCTGGCCCGATCTGAAACTCCCACTGGCCTGGCATGACCTCTGCATTTGTTCCAGAAATCTTGAGCCCGGCATCGATACACAGCTTGGTGTGCTCTTCGACAAGGTCACGACCGTGGATCTTGATTGCACCAACGCCGCAGTAGTACGGACCCTGGGGGGCCGGGAAGCCGTTTGGTGGGAACCCTGCCGGCCAACCGGTCTTCGGGTCGAGCATCGTATATTCCTGCTCAAGACCGAACCATGGGTCTTGATCGGCGTACTTCTCCAACGCGGCACGAGCGCGAGCTCGTGTGTTGGTCGGGTGGGGCGACAAGTCTGCGGTGAGAAGCGTCTCACACATGACGAGAACATCGTTGCCACCGCGCACGGGGTCAGGGCACACGAATACTGGGTCAAGGACAACGTCAGAGTTGTCACCGGTTGCCTGGTTTGTGCTTGAGCCGTCAAATCCCCACTGGTCTGGCTCTGCGCCATCGGGCAGGATCTTCGTCTTCGACCGCAATTCGGGGGTCGGTACATTGCCATCGATCCAGATGTATTCGGCTCTATAAGCCACCGTCGTCTCCAACTGTCTGTGCGGGCCCCGGTGGGCTCGCGAACTAATCGTGTTCACTTAACCGTCTGCAACCGGCAATGACAATGTGAGATGTGTTAACGCTGTGTGAACGGGCCAGACTACGGGCGTGGAACGACAACATGAATACGTGCTACGCGCGGTTGAAGAACGCGGTGTCCGCCTGGTCAGGCTCTGGTTCACCGATGTGCTCGGTCAGCTCAAATCGGTGGCAATCTCGCCTGCCGAACTTGAGACGGCCTTTGAAGAAGGCCTCCATTTCGATGGCTCAGCCATCGATGGGTTCAGCCGAGTCCAAGAGAATGATGTGTTGGCCCGCCCTGACGCCAGCACCTTTGAGCTGCTGCCCTGGGCCGACGAGGGCGCTACGGCGCGCATGTTCTGCGACATCTTCAACCCAGACGGCACACCGTTTGAAGGCGACCCGAGAAACGTTCTTAAGCGCAACCTGAACGCAGCTCGCGAAGCAGGCTTCCGGTTCTTTGTTGCCCCTGAAATGGAATTCTTCTACTTCGGTGACGGCGACCCAAGCCACAAGCCAACCCTGCTCGATTCCGGGTCGTATTTCGATCTCACCACCAACGATGTGGCTTCTGACCTTCGTCGCCAAACAATCTCGGTACTCGAGCAGATGGGCATCCCCATCGAATACTCGTTCCACGAAGACAGTCCATCTCAGCACGAGATAGACCTTCGCTATACCGATGCCCTGACCATGGCCGACCAGATCATGACGTTCCGCCTTGTGGTTCGCGAGCTTGCGCTTGAACGGGGCCATTACGCCACATTCATGCCAAAGCCGCTGGCTGGCATGCAGGGTTCAGGGATGCACCTTCACCTGTCGCTCTTTGGCGAGGGCGACAACGCCTTCCACAGCGACGATGCCACCTATGGACTCAGTGAGACCGGTCGGGCCTTCACTGCTGGCCTTCTGCATCACGCTCCAGAAATCACCGCTGTCACCAACCAACTCGTCAACTCGTACAAACGACTCGTACGCGGATTCGAAGCGCCAACGTGGGTTTCGTGGGCCCAGAACAATCGCTCTGCGCTCGTTCGGATCCCGGTCACACGGCAAGACAAAACGAGCTCAACCCGAATCGAATATCGCTCCCCCGACCCTGCGTGCAACCCTTACCTCGCATTCTCGGTGATCCTTGCGGCCGGGATGCGTGGTGTTCGCGAGGGATACACCCTCCCTGACGAAATCGACCGGAACCTATTCGAACTCAGCCCCGAGGCGGCACAGGCTGCCGGGATCGTTCCGCTTCCCGCCTCCCTGGCAGAGGCGCTCGATCTCATGGAGGGTTCCGAGCTCGTGCGTGAAGCGCTCGGTGAACACATTTTCGAATGGTTCCTCCGCAACAAGCGCGCGGAGTGGATGGATTACAAAGCGCAGGTCAGTCAGTGGGAACTCGACCGCTACCTCCCCTCCTGGTAGCCCATGTCTGAATCTTTCGTACTTTTCCCCGACCCACCACCCCCCGAGATTGCGAAATACCTCGACCTGTCCGGCTACAGCTGGCAAGCCGTCGAGAACGCAGCTACGTGCAGATCCGTCGAGCCAGAGGATGGCTGGTCGGCTGCAATCGTCTCTGTTGTCGACGACCCCGAAAGTGCGTGGGCGCTGTGCCGCGAGCTTCGTAAGCGTGATGTCCCCGTCTCTCCGCTCCTCGCCATTGTCTCCGGGGCCCAACTCCATGAACTCGACGATCGAAACGAGCTCTTCGATGACTTCATCATCGATCCTCCGCATCCCCGCGAGCTTGAAGCGAGGCTAGGACACCTCCTCTGGCGAGCAGGCCGAGGCACAAGGCCCGAGCTCCTTGAATACGGCCCTCTTCTCCTCAACGTCGAGACCTATCAGGCGACCGTCGCCGGTCGCCCGCTCGACCTCACCTACATGGAGTACGAGCTCCTTCGGTTCCTCGCCGCTCACCCCGGCAAGGTCTTCGGGCGCGAAACACTTCTCAATCGGGTCTGGGGATACGAGTACTACGGTGGCGCCCGCACCGTCGATGTTCATGTGCGGCGCCTGCGCGCCAAACTCGGCGAGGAGCACTCCAACCTCATCCAAACGGTTCGGTCGGTTGGCTACAAGCTCGGTCAGTCTCGCTGGGCGAGCAGCGGCGACTAGCTGTAGAGCTCTTCGATTTCCTTGGCGAAGACCGTCTTGATGCCACGCCGCTTCAGCTTTGAGGTTGGCGTGAGTAGATCGGAGTCTGGCAGCCACTCATCGCCAAGGATCTTGACCCTTTTCACCGACTCGGCGTTGTTGTAGACCGACATGGCTTTGACCATTCCCGCTTCGATCTCGGCGACCACATCGGGGTTCACCGCAAGAGCGGCAGGGGCGGCGTCGGCGCCGCTGATGCCATGAGTCGCGGCCCATGCGGCCGCAGCGTCAGGGTCGAGCACGACGAGCGCCGAGACGAACGGGCGCTGGTCTCCAATGGCACACGCCTGTCCGACAAGCGGAATCATCTTCAGGGCAGCTTCAAGGTTTGCCGGGCTGATGTTCTTGCCGCCGGCCGTAATGATCAATTCCTTCTTACGATCGACGATCTTGAGGTAGCCGTTCTCATCGAGTTCGCCGATATCGCCGGTGTGCACCCACTGTTCGTCGTCGAGGGTCTCGGCTGTTTTATCTGGCGCATCGAGGTAACCAGTGAACATGTTGCCGCCCCTGGCAAGTACCTCGTCGTCTTCGCCAAGCTTCATTTCAACGCCTGGCATCGGCCGTCCGACAAAGCCAGCCTTCGCGGCGTTTGACCAGGTCAGAACGGCTGTTGTCTCTGACATGCCGTACCCTTCGGTGAGCGGAACGCCGATGGCCCGGAACCACGAAAGGATCTCGGCCGGCACGGGGGCAGCACCACTGACGGCCCAGATGCATTCGTCAAGACCAATGAGGCCGCGAACCTGGTTGAACGCAACCGCATCAAGGAAGTTCCAAGTCTCGATCTCTTCCTCGGTGGCGGTACCGATGGTCATCTTTTCCATGATTGGAGCGGCGGCGGCGACGGCCTCGTTGAACTTCTGTGCCTTCTCTGGGTCGGCGGCAAGTGCGGCATTGACCCCGGCGTACAGCTTCTCCCACACCCGGGGAACCCCAATGAACATGTTTGGGTGCGTCTCTGCGGCCAAGGCTGCGACAACTGCGGTATTGGGGCAGCAGATGACCTGCGTCGCGGAGCCGAGCATCATGTAGTGCCCGAGCAAGCGCTCCATGATGTGGGCCATTGGCAGGTAGGAGATGTAGCGCTGGCCGGTAGGCGAGCCAATGTCGGTCTGATCCTGAAGGCCGCGTTCCATCGACTCCAACGTCCAACAGGCGTTGCGATGGGTAAGCATCACGCCCTTTGGCACACCGGTCGTACCAGAGGTGTAGATGACGGTGGCGAGGTCGCCTGGTTCGCTGGCGGCAACGGTGGCGGCGAGGTCGGCTGGCTCAGACTCAAGCATGCTGGCCAGAAGCGGTTGGCCGCAGCTCTGCCCAGGGTCGTCGACGATCACGATCTGCTCAAGATCGGTCAGCTTGTCGCGCACAGAATCAAAGCGGGCATAGAACGCCGCATTTTCTACGATGGCCACCTTCGCCTTGCAGTGGTTTACCAGGTAGTCGATCTGCTCGGGAGCCGACGAGTTGTAGATCGACACAGGAGTGGCCCCGCAGCACAACACGGCGAGGTCAAGCGGGTGGAACTCGGGTCGATTGAGGAGCATCAAGACGACACGATCGCCCTTTGAGACTCCCATGCCCTTCAACGCGGTCACGAGCCGTGCTGTTTTGTCGGCGAGTTCAGTGTTGGTCCACGACGACCACGAGCCGTCAGCCTCTTTCCATTTCAGGACAGTGGTGTCGGGGTTTTTGGCAAGATTGTCGAGGTAACGCTGCTGGACAGTCTGGCCAGCGACGGCGCGGTCGATTGAAGCGGCGGTTTCGGTGACGGTAGGCATTTCACCAGTCTCCCCCACCCACGACCACCGACGCAATCGCATCAAGGGATGACCGCTACAGTCTCGCCATGGACACACCCGATCCGACACCAGTCAGCACCGATCCAGCAGTCACGATCACGCTGAGAGAGAATGGACCCATCATCATCAGAGGGCCGGTCACGCTCAAAGACGGCGTCGAATCGACGGTTGAGCAGCGACTCTTCCTCTGTAGATGTGGCCAGTCAGCGAACAAGCCAGCCTGCGATGGCACTCACAAGACGTGCGGCTTCGAGGCTCCAGGCGAACCGGCCCCTTTGAGGTAGTGGAGATTTAAGGGAAGATGCCGCGAGCGTTGTAGGCGGCAGCGAGGCGCTCCAGCGCGACGCAGTACGCGGCTTCTCGACGGGAGCATCCAATGGCGGCTCGCTGGGCTACAACCTGATCACATGCTCGCCACAGAATTGTTCGCAGTTTCTCGTCGACCTCTTCCTCACTCCACGACATGGCGGCCTTGTTCTGCAGCCACTCGAAGTACGAGACGACGACACCACCGGCATTCGCCAAGATGTCGGGCACAATTTCGATGCCCCGTCTCGCCAGGATAGGTTCGGCCTCGTCGGTTGTCGGGCCATTCGCGGCCTCAATGACGATTCTCACCGGGAGCTTCTCAGCCCTATTCGCGGTGATCTGATTCTCGAGAGCCGCAGGTACGAACACATCGACAGGCGTCTCAAAGAACTCATCCACCGAAATCTCATCGGCACCAGGGAATCCGGCGACGCCACCGAGCTCGTTGACCCACGCCAACAGCGCGACCGCATCAATACCAGCGACATTGCGAATCGAACCGGTGTGATCGCTCACAGTAACCACGGTGCAGCCTGCCTCTTGAGCGAGACGCCCGAAGTGGCCACCGACGTTGCCGAAACCCTGGATCCCGACGCTGAGTGTGTCGAGTCGTTCCCCGACTTCGCCGCACCAGTGACGGAGGGTATAGAGCACACCCTGGCCGGTTGCGGCTTCTCGACCGAGAGAACCGCCAGCGGCCAACGACTTTCCGGTCACGACGCCACGCACGGTGTGTCGACTCATTGGGCCAGAGAGATTGGAGTAGGTATCCATGATCCAGTCCATCATCTTGGCGTTGGTGCCAACATCAGGAGCCGGGATGTCATGTTCAGGGCCGATATTGTTGCCAAGCGCGTGAGTGAACCGTCGTACGATTCGCTGGAGCTCGTCGTCGGAGTACGCCTTTGGGTCAATCGTGACCCCGCCTTTGGCTCCCCCGAGAGGGATGCCCATCAGGGCGCCCTTAAAGGTCATCCAGGCGGCAAGGCCCTTGACCTCGTCGAGGTCAACGTCGGGGTGGAATCTGATTCCGCCTTTGTATGGGCCGAGAATGTTGCTGTGTTGGATGCGGTAACCGCGGAACACTTCCCAGGAGCCGTTGTCGAGCTGCACCGGAAAGTTAACGACGACCTCGTTCTTCGCCTCAGCAAGGATGAGGCGATAGCGCTCCTCCATGTCAATCAGTTCGGCGGCGCGTTGAAACTGGTCGACTGCGCGTTGGTGCAGGCTGGAACGCCGGGCCATGTCCATTGAAGACTCCGTTGTCTTTGAAGAAAAAATGTGCGATCAGATCAATCGACGGAAGGAAGGTTCACCTGCGCCTATCGACGGTTGCGATTGGGATTTCAGCCTTTGGGCGAAATTCGTTCCATGCCGCCGCAGAATGGCCGTAACGCTTCGGGCACCAACACTGATCCATCGGCCTGCAGATGATTCTCGAACAGGAACAGCAGGGTGCGGCCGATAGCGCATGCGGTTCCATTGAGCGTGTGTGCGAGCTGGGTTCCCTCATCGGTCGCGATACGGGTTCCCATCCGTCGGGCAGAATAGTCGAGGTAGTTCGAACATGACGTCAGCTCGCGATATCGCTGCTCTGACGGCAGCCAGACCTCGATGTCGTACTTCTTTGCCGCTGGCGCGCCAAGATCGCCAGAGGCAACGGTAATCACGCGATACGGAAGCTCGAGCTCACTCACCAGCTCTTCCTGCAGGCTTCGAATCAACTCGAATTCATCCCACGACTTCTCTGGCGTCGTGTAGGAGAACATCTCGACCTTGTCGAACTGATGGACTCGAAAAAGACCTCTTGTGTCTTTGCCGTATGTGCCGGCCTCTCGACGGAAGCAGCTTGAGTAGCCGACATAGCGCACTGGCAAGTCGTCACCCTCGATACGTTCTTCGCGATGAAGCCCGGCAAGTCCGACCTCGGCGGTTCCGATCAGATAAAGATCGTCTTCGGGAAGCGCGTAGACCTGGTTTCGGTCGGTCGGGAAAAAGCCGGCCAGCTCCATCATTTCTTCCCGGACCAGGACCGGCGTGATCACCGGAATGAAATTGTGCTCCGAGAGTTTGGCCATTGCCCACTGGACCAGCGCGAACTGGAGGCGGACGGCGTCGCCAAGAATGTACGCGAAGCGGCTCCCGCTCATCCGAACTGCTCGGGCGGTGTCAATCACGCCGAGGGTCTCCATCAACTCGGCGTGATCCATCGCCGGCTTCGGTCCTGGTTCGCCGACAACTTTCTCGACCCGGAAGTCGTCCTCGCCACCATCTGGCACCGACTCGTGCGCAGGATTGGGGATTTCGAGGAGGAGCGCATCAACGGCGACATTGGCCGTCGCGTACTGCTCTTCCACCACAGCAAGAGCACTCTTAAGCTGCCCGGCGCCCGCGATCTTGGCTTCGCGCTCTTCCGGCGCGGCACGACCAATCGCCTTTGATGCCGCATTCGCCTCAGCTCGGAGCGCCTCGACCTCAGTCAGCAGCGTACGCCTGGCCTCGTCGGCAGAGAGCAGCGAGTTGACGTCCTCAACCGGGGCACCTTTTCGGATGGCGCCTGCTCGGTAGTTGTCGTCTTCTCGGAGTTTTCTGAGGTCGATCACCCTGGGATCGTAGCGGATTAGATGTTGCAGTCGAGGAGCTCTGAGCCCTCATTCTCTTTCTCGGCGTTGTCCTTGAGAAGGAAGCCGAAAACGCCAGCTGCGAAGGCGGTACTCATCAGAAACCCAACGGGGATCATGACCACGATGACAAACGCAAGAATGAGGGCACCAATCATGAGCCGTACCTTACCCGACGAACGCCGAAGCTTCGATCTCGATGAGCGCACCCAACGGAAGCTGAGCAACCGCAACCGCGGATCGAGCGGGGCGATGGCCATCGAAGATCTCGGTATAGATGTCGTTCATCTCGCCGTAGTGAGCCATATCGGTGAGGAAGACGGTCGTCTTCGTGACCTGGGCCAGCGATGAACCTTCAGATTCGAGCACACCGGCAAGATTCGCCATGGCTTGGCGAAGCTGCGCCGCCACACCGCCGTCGACGATGGCGCCGTCTTTGATACCGATCTGGCCCGAGGTTATGAGCCAATCACCTGCTCGAACTATTGGGGTGTATGGGCCAACTGGTTTTGTCATGTCGCCATGTTGGCACTGATCGGCCAGTCTTGGCTACACCCGGCGTCGATCCACGCCGCGGCGGCCACGGCCGCGAACACCGCGTCGCTCCCGTTTACCGCCGCTCGTCGGTCTTCTTCGATGGCCACTTCGATCGCTGGTGTTTCGGTTGCGTTCGCCACGTCGAAGGAGCGGATGGTCAAATCGCAGACTTGACCATCAACGACCGAGAGCGACTCGTGATGTACCAGCGACCAGGCCATGTGGGCCGCACCGATGCAATACGACCGGAGCACTGTCTCATCGAGCACCTCACCGCAGCGAACCCGAACGGCGATGCCGTCCTTAGAGACCTCGGCTGTCGCTTGGCCACCGCCGGGAGCTTCGACCCATCCAACCGCCCCTCGCAGACCAGCCGCGAGCACGAGTGCTTCGACCCAGCCTGCGCCGCGAATGCTGCTCGACGTTGTCGGGCCGTCGACAACTACTTCTTCGACAACCAATCCGGGAGCGACGGCGAGAATCGCCCCAGTGATCCCTGGTGTAGCGACGACGCGAACAATGCCGGTCCCGTCTGCTCGGATACCAGCCGCAATCGGGGGTCGCTTCGGACCCCACCGAGTGACGTCTTCGCGACTCGCGAGCACCAACACGGGTCGGCCGTGCTCGTTTGCCAGCGCCTCAGCAGCAGCAGCCACCGGGGAATCGAGCTTGGCGCCGAATGCTCCGGCGTTGGCGAGCGGAGACGACGGCTGGCCACCCGGTTCGCACCACCCGGCGTCAGTCTCCAGGTACGCGGGCTCAACCCAGGTCGTGCGAAGGGTACGGGCCCAATCGCCGGGGGGAAGTTCGAGCGGCCACGAGACGGCCATAGTCGTTCGCCGGCCTTGCACTTTGCCGGCCGCAGCGCGAGCCTCGTCGAGGCTTTCGCCGACGGCCCATCCACCATCGCCAGCTGGGACGGCGACAAGGCACCCCGCTGGTGCGGTGTCGGCGCTGAAACCGCCGGCACCAAGAGCCGCGGCGGGCGACACAAGCTGAGGAGCGCCCGCTTCGAGCGTGGCCCTCGCAGTCGCTGTCTCGAGATCACGAGGTGAGGTTGGCGCGGTGCCGCCGATAGTTACTGCCGCCTCAACGATGGTCTGCCAGCCTGTGCAACGACAAAGGTGAGCCAGAAGCGCCTGTTCCACCTCAGCCTTAAGAGGGGGCCGTGCCAGCTTGGCCTCCAAACCAACCAAACGGAGAACGATACCGGGGGTGCAGAAGCCACACTGGGTTCCCCCGGTGCGAAGCAACGCGCGTGACCACGAGTCTCTCTGGTGGTCGCCGAGGCCTTCGATAGTGGTGATCTGCCGATCTCGTACTCGGCGTAGCGGCGTTACACAGGCAACTCGGGGCTGCCCGTCGACGAGGACTGTGCAGCAGCCACATTGTCCCTGGGGGCTGCAGCCATCTTTCGCCCCTAGGAGTCGAAGGTCGGTCCGAAGCGCCGAGAGCAGCGTCTGTCCACGATCAGGGACCAAGACCGACTCACCATTAACTGCAAGGGGAATGTGGCGCGCTCCATCGTTCACGCTCCGAGGATACGTTTGGCGGAATGCACACACACGATCGCGGAGCCGAGCAGTCACGACGTCGGTTCCTTGGCGTCCTTGGGGGCACGGCGGCTGCGCTCGTGCTGCCAAGCTGTTCGACCAGCAGTCCAACCGCAGCACCGATTCAGCTCGTGAGCCTCTTCAGCTCCGACCACGTCATCGTGGCCGGCATTGAACAGCGGCTGCCGTTCGGAGTTGTCGACGACGGCGTCAGCCTGGTTGGTGAGGGCGACGAGGTCGTCGTGACCATCCGATCCGGTAGCGACATCGTTTCTGAGGTCCGGGTGCAAGGCAGAGTCGTCGGACACGACCACCCCGATGGCAATGCCGACACGGCGCATCAACACGCCAGCCTTCTTCGCTACTACGCGCTCAGGGCCGTGCTTCCCGCTCCTGGCGTGTACGACCTAGAGGTCAACTTCGGTGCGCAGAGCGCCAGCCTGCCAGTGCAAGCGTTCGACCAGTCTGAGGTGAGCGTGCTCGGAGTTGGGCAGGAGTTCCCCCCAATCGAGACACCAACTGTCGAGCAACCTGGTTCGGTCGACCCGCTCTGCACGAGAGTGCCCGAAGCGTGTCCGTTTCACCAGCACACGCCAGCTGAGCTGCTGGCTGCTGGGTCACCGTTTGTTTTGTTAGTTGCCACGCCCGCATACTGCGCAACGGCATATTGCGGGCCGGGACTCGACGTTCTTATCGAGGCGAGGACAATGTTCCCCGATCTCGCGATGGTGCACACCGAGGTCTACGAGAACCCGACTGAGGTTGGAGGCAACATCGCCGACCCCGCAATACGCCAAGCACCGATCATCGACCAGCTTGGGCTGACATTCGAACCAAGCCTGTTTCTCGTTGGGGCCGATGGCCGAGTCGCCGACCGGATCGATAACGTGTTCGACCGCACCGAGTTCGATGCGGCCGTAACAAGATTATTGAATTAGCAGCGGACTGCTAGCTACGCAGAGCTAGCTGAACGAGCTACCGCAACCGCAGGTGCGCTGAGCATTTGGGTTGTCGATGGCGAAGCCAGCCTGCTGGAGACCGTCTTTGTAGTCGAGCGTTGCGCCAACGAGCAGCTGTGCGCTGGTTGGGTCGACGACAACATTGACACCGTTGTCGTAGGTGAAGGCCTCGTCATCGGCAGCCCGGTCGGCGTCGAAGAACATCTCGTAGCTGAAGCCAGAGCAGCCGCCGGGGCGGACAGCGACACGCAAGGCAAGGGCTGCCTCGCCTTCCTGGTCTAGTAGCTCTTTGACCTTGGTGGTCGCGGCATCGGTAAGTGTGATCATATGAAGACCTCCTCTAAGTCATGCCATGGTAGCAAAGTCGCAGCCATCTGCCTAGGGCGCCTCGGCAGAAGCAGTACGTGCTCTAGCGCTCGACGCGAACGACTGTCAACGTTTCTTGCACTAGTCGTGACGACGGCACCAGAACAATGTTGCCGTCAACATCGCTGATCTCAATCGAAGTTGGGTGCACCGAAAGCACTGTTCCTGCCACATCGCTCAGTGTCAGGTGGTCACCCTCTCGAACGAGGCGGCGGGCCGCTCGCGTTGCGGCGACCTGGCCGGCGACGTCGCGTCCACCGAGGCCGACCAGCAGCGTAAGGCTTGCGGCCGTGCCAAAGAAGATTGCAGCAACACCGAGATTGACCACCGTTGTGTCGATACCAAGCTGAGCTACGGCAAGGAGGATCGCAAGCCCCATCACCACAGCCTTTACGATTGTGGCTACCTGTCGTTGGGCACTGGCAGACGCTCGAGCGAGTGCCTGACCAAGCGCAGCCAGCGCAAATGAGGTCAGGACGTTGGCCGCGATTACGATAATTGCCGCCGAGAGCACCTTTGGCAGATACGCCAAGGCGTTCGCCGGAATCTCGTCAAGCGCATCGGGTTGCAGGATGCCAAGCGCCCCAATAAGACCGGCGATGACTCCGGACCACAGCGCCAACGCTCCAAGAGGCTTCGCCGCATCTTGCAAGGGCTTCGGCCGAGCCGGCTGACCAAGCAAGGTGTGCACGATCCTGGACAGGATGAGTCCGACGATGATGCCGCCGACAAGGAAGGCGCCGACCGCGATCCAATCAGTTGTTGTCATTAAAATCCTCCGAAAGAAGCAGCTTCGATGTCTCGAGCCCAGCTCCGAAGAGATCAGCAACGACACCAAGCACCTGGCGTGAATCTACGCGTTCGTGCACCCGTTGGTGCAGACGCTCTACAAAATCGGGCGGCGGCGAGAGTACGCGAGCCAGCGCGTCGCCGATTGCCGAGTCTGATTCTTCGGCCTCGATGATCTCGATAACAACAGCGCATTGTTCACATGTTGCGATGTGCGACTCGACCTTTGCATCGTCGGCGCCGAGCAACCAATCGCGGAGCGAGCGGCGTGATGGATGTCCGAATCTCATGCCCACTCCTTCAATACGGTGCTGAGCTTGCGGCGCGCTCGAAGCAGCCGCGTCTTCACTGTTGGCAGGGGAACTTTCAGCACACTGGCGATCTCGTCATAGGCCAAGCCTTCCAGCTCACGTAAGACGACGATGCTGCGTGAAAGCTCATCGAGATGGTCGAGTGCCTCGACGAAGGCGTCCATGACCTCGCCGCTCTCGACGCGCCGCTCCACTGTCCGCTCGGGAACTGTTTCGCGCTCCGGCATCTCGGCTGGATCCATCAGCGTCATCCGTCGAGTGCGGAGTGTAGAAATAGCGGTGTTGTGGGCAATTCGGAGCACCCAACTCCTCAGCGATGCATCACCGCGAAAACTTGGGAGGGCGAGCCATGCCTTTACCAATGTGTCTTGTGAGACGTCCTCGGCGAGCGCCGAATCTCGAACGATTGAGAAGGCGAGCCGGTAGACGGCATCGCCATGCTCGACCACAAGTTTGTGGAGATCGTCAGGGTCGCCTTCGTTGGATCGCGCCGAAAGATCTCCTTGCGCCCCAGTGCCTGGCGTATACGCCCAGAGCACAGGTACACGAAAAAACCTGCGGAAACGGATCATTGTGAAACCTAGACGAATTGAGGAGTGATAAGTCGCGAGAAGTGAACGAGCAGATTTGCCCAGTCGAATAGAGATCTCAACTTTCTCGCGACTTTATGCGAGCGAGTGCCGTCGGACACGGTGGTTGTCCAAACGGACATACAAGTAAGGGAGAGTTCACATGGCACTATTAGCAGGAATCGACTTCGAGGGTCCAATAGAGGAGGCGATAAGCGATGTCGCCACATTCGTACCGAAGCTCGTCATCTTTCTCGTTGTCCTTGTTATCGGCATGTTCATTGCCAAGTGGATTCGTCGGGCCATCGTCGCAATCCTCCAACGGCTGAAGTTCGATAACTACATCGACAAGGCCGGCATTGGGGCACCTCTCGAGCGTGCAGGGTTCGCCGATAGCGGTCGCTTCGTCGCCCAGATCATCTACTACCTCATCGCTCTTCTCGTATTGAAGCTTGCGCTGAGCTCGTTCGGCGACAACAACCCAATCAGTGAAGCGCTCGACGGCATGATCGCATTCATTCCTAAGCTGGTCATCGCAATTGTCATCATCATCATCACCGGCCTCGTTGCAAACGCGGTCGGCGGCATGGTGAGGCCAGCACTAGCGGGTGAGTCCTATGGCGGAATGGTCGCCACGATCGCAATTGCAGCAATCTGGGTCATTGGCGGCTTCGCTGCCCTTGACCAGATCGAGATCGCAAGCGACATCGTCAACACGCTGTTTACCACGCTCGTCGGCTCGCTTGGCGCAATCGTGATCATCAAGTTCGGCGTCGGCGGCATCTGGGCCGCACGAGATCACTTCTGGCCAGCTGTCTACAAGAAGCTCGGCGCAACAAACGACACGCCTCCTTCACCCGAGGCGTAACGAACGAGACCGGGAACTCGGAATGGCTCCCCCGCCACCTCCGCGTTCCTGGCTCTGGAACTTCTAGACAGGGCCCTCATCTGTCTAGAAGCAGGGGTTGGGCTGGGTGGGCGATCCGGCCTGACCCCAACATTCGCAGCGGCGTAATCGGGTTCCCTCCCCCGATTACTACGTAGCACCAACGAAGAAGCGTGGGACCGGTGGGCGATCCGGTCTCGCGCTTCTTCCGCGTTTTGGTCGAACTACGTTGTAGTTAGTCGTCGACCCTGGCCATCGCATAGCGAGCCTGGCTGCTCACGAAGACCAGCGAGCCGCCGAGGGTCAAGAGCACAAGGGCGAGACCGGCAACGCCGCCGGTGTCGGTACCAGTGATTGGAAGAATCGCCGGGGAGTTAGGAGCGACAGGGACGGGACTGATGGGTGTCGTCGGTGGGGTCGTGATTGGGGTCGTAATAGCCCCCGGCGTGCACAACGCGATGTCGTGATCGTCCTCATCGCCGCTCACCGCTCCTGCGGTGGCGAGCCCCGTTGCATCGAGAATGTCGACGAGCGCATCGGAACCTGCACCGGTGAGAACAGTGTCTGGCGTCGAGTCGATGTCATCGCCGGAGTCGCTGCTGATCTCTGCGGTGTTGATGCACGTATCGGCCGTAGCGGAGTCGACCGCAACCGCAACCGTGAGCGTCATGCACTCGCCAGCGGCTAGCTCGTCCGATGCAGGGATCGTCCACGTGACAATGTCGCCAGCAGCTGAGCCACCGTTGCTGGCGCTGGTGAAGGATGTACCTGGCGCGAGTTGGTCGGTGACGGTGAAACCGCCAGAAGCGACATCGCCTTGGTTGCAGACGGTTACCGCATAGGTAATGGCATCGGCAGCTGAGTCTGAGATCACATTGGCCAGAGCGAGGTCATAGTCGCCGGCAACTACAACCGGTGCGGGCTCAGCATCGAGGATGTCGACGACGATCGAGGCGAATGCGACCGATCGTGGGTCACTGATGTCTGGCCCGGCCGTCGCGAAGTGCCGCAGTTCGACACGGACGACGGGTGTTGCCCCAAACCCGACCGTGAGGTTGTCGTATCCTGCAGGCACCGATTCGTATCCGGGTGCGCCCGCCCCCTGGCGGCTTGTGCCCCTGGCCGTTACGTTGCCGGAGCTCACGAACGTCAACGGGCCATTGCCCGGAGCAGAGTAGGCACCCGCCGTATCGTACGTGCCCGTAGCGACAGACGCTGCGGTGTGATCGAGTAGGCCGGCCTCGCCGTAGCCCGCAACCTCGATCCATTCCCACATCGATCCCAGTTCTGACAAGCTGCCGACTCTCAGTTCGCTCAGCAATGTTGGCTGGTCGAACTCGATAGTCATCGAAGTTGGCGTGTCGGGGCTGACACGATCGTTGGTCATGCGCAGTGAAGCGGCATAGGCGCCGACCGGGGCCGAGCCGCCATAGATGTTTGGTACACCGTCCCACATGTTGGTCGAGTAGCTGACGGTCATTCCGGCGCCAGGGCCAAAAACGTCGTCGAAGTGCTGAGGACCAGCAACTGCATCGTTCCAGCCGATGCCGGCCCAATCGACAGCAGTCCCAGCGGCCGCCGGGGTAGCCCCGATTATTGCGGGCAGAAAGGCGAACGAGCCCAGCGTTGCGGCCGCTATTCGCCCCAGCGATCGACGAGCTCGAGCTGGCTTCTTCTTGTGAGTTGACATTGGTGCCCTACTTGGTAGCGGCAAGACTGATCGGCACGCCCGACCAACATCGCCCTCACTCCCTGCGAGTGAATAACGTCGGTGTAATTACTGCGTCGTAATATAACGGGTGGGCGGCCACCTAGGTAAGCCAGCACGGGCAAGGCCACTCGGTGAGGGAACGCGTTCCAGCCAAAACCGCAGCTCGCCGACGCGAAACGCGCCGGCGAGCTGGAATTGCAGAAATCTGAGTTGCTATTTACTTGAGGGCGAAGATCTCTTTCGCGTTTTCGATGTACTGACCGTGGCCAGGGGCAATCGCCTTCAGGCGGAACTTCTTGACTCGCGCCGACAGGCCGTCTGGCACGCCATCGTCGAGGTGATCGCCAGCCAACATGGAGCGCTCTTGTTCGAGAATGAATACGTGTTCACCGTTGTCGCCGACGCTGATGGTGGTGATTCGGAACTCGGTGGCGTCAACCTGATAGTCCTCGTCAAGCACCGTATCGGCGCCCTTGAAGCCAGGGGGAGCTACGAGTTCGGCGCCTGTCAGCTCCTTGAGCTTCAGTGCGCCTCCTGCGTAGTCATCGGTCGTATTGGTCATGATGATCCATCGGATCCGATCGCCGCCGCAGCCGCAGAGCACGTCGAGGTGGTTCGCGGCCCCAGGTCCTGGGTCGATAATGACGATCTCGTCGATGCCGACGAGATAGGTGTTCAGCCCCGGTTCGCCGTCGTCGTCTGCGCATGCGATACGACGTACGAGCGGGCTGAGGGCCCGCGCCACTCCCGCAGTGATGGGGGGTAGTGGTGTTGGTTCTTCTTCAATAGTCATCAGTATGAACTCCTCCGCAAGAGCGGATCAACGCAGCCGAGGCTGGGTCTGGGTGGGTGGTTTCGCAGCTGATTCGGAAACGTCAACGACGCCTCCACGAAACCGCAAGGTAGGGCGAACAAAGGTCTCGGCCCGAGACTGGACCATTGGCCGAACAAGTGCTCGAACCGGTGGAACGAACAAGAGGACTCCGACAGCCCCAGTTACGAAGCCAGGCAAAGCAATGAGCGCCGCGGCCAGAAACCGCAACACTCGATCGGCGACTTCAACCGACGCAGGTGCAGCACCGGCCGAGAGCGACTCTGACAGAGAACGCATCGCCAATCCTCCCTGGGCCTTTAGTGCAAAGACACCGAGTGCGGACAGCCCAAAGAGCGCAAGAATGGCTACCGCCCCACCAACGACTTCCGCCGCCCGGATGAGGGCGAAGAGTTCGATGACCGGAACGAGCAGCATGAGGAGCGCCCGCAGAGACAACATTGCGTGCAAGTCTAGCGCCAGCAAGCTCTGCACAGACTCGCGGCCTATCCTCAGACCGTGAGCCATCCTCCCTCTGTCGATCGCCTTGCCCGCAGCCAACGAGCGAGTGGCCTTCCACACCCCTTGCTAGTCGAAGAAGCTCGGCGAGCAATTGAAGCCGATGACGTCGACCACTTCGCCGATCGGGTGGCACAACGAAAGCGCTCAATGCTGGTGTCGGTTATCAACGGCACTGGTGTTCTGCTCCACACCAATCTGGGTCGGGCGCCTCTTGCCGCCAGCTTCGACGAGACGTATTCGAATCTTGAGCTGTCGCTCGAATCGGGCAAACGAGGGAGCCGACAAGCTGCCGTTGGCTCAAGCATCGCCGCCGCAATCGGGGCCGAGTCCGCAATGGTCGTCAACAACGGGGCGAGCGCAGTGTTGCTGGTCTTGGCTGCGCTCGCTGCCGGTAGCGGGCCCGCCGGCAACGGTGTTGCGGTGAGTCGAGGCGAAATGGTCGAGATCGGCGGCGGCTTCCGAGTTCCCGACGTTATGGCTCAATCAGGAGCCAGGCTTGTCGAGGTTGGCACCACCAATCGCACCCGACTGAGCGACTTCCAACAGGCCGTCGAATCGGGCGATGCGAGCCTTGTCATGTCAATCCATCAGTCCAACTACAAGATCGTTGGGTTCACCGAATCTACGTCCATGGCTGAGCTCGCAACACTCGAAGTACCCGTTGTGGCCGATATCGGGTCAGGCTTGCTTGACTCGGCCACTCCTTGGCTCGAAGGAGCACCTCCGTCTTGGCTCGCCGACGAGCCAGCGGCGAGGCAAACACTCGAACAGGGCGCCAACCTCGTGATCTTCAGCGGCGACAAGCTCTTTGGCAGTGCCCAAGCTGGCATCATCGCCGGTGACGAAGCGCTCGTCGCCCAGTGCCGCCAGCACCCGCTTGCTCGAGCGGTACGCCCCGGTTCGCTCGTACTGCAGGCAATCCAGAAGACCACTATGAGCTACCTCGAGCGCAAGGGCAACGACATCGCGTTCTGGCGAATGGCGACCCTCAGCGAAGCCTCGTTGCGAGAACGAGCAGCCGCCTATCCCGAACAGCTCGAAATCATCACCACCCAAGCGGTTCCTGGCGGCGGCACCCTGCCCCAGGTCACCATTCCCTCAATCGGGCTTCGGCTGGCCGGCGACCACCTTGACGCCTTGCGCGCGAACGAACCACCGATCATCGCCAGGGTCGAAGACAACGCCACGATCGTCGACCTGCGAACAATCGCTCCCGAGCACGACACCATCGTTGCTGCGGCGCTTCGTGCGCTGCTCGACGCATGACGGTTATCGCCACTGCTGGCCATGTCGATCATGGCAAGTCGACACTCGTCGAAGCACTCACCGGAACCGATCCTGATCGATGGGCCGAAGAGAAGGAGCGAGGTCTCACGATCGACCTCGGCTTCGCGTTGTGCCGACTCCCTTCTGGCACCGAGATCTCGTTTGTCGACGTCCCCGGCCACATCCGCTTCTTGCGCAACATGCTTGCTGGCGTTGGTGCCGTCCAGGGTTGCGTGTTCGTTGTCTCTGCCGTTGAAGGCTGGAAGCCTCAGTCAGAAGAACACCTCCGAATCCTCGACCTGCTCGGCATTCCAAACGGTGTTGTCGCCTTGACGATGGCCGATCTCGTCGACGACGAGTTGCTCGAACTCGCAGAGCTCGACATTGAAGAACACGTCGAAGGCACCTTCCTTGAGGGCGCTCCAATCATTGCGGTGTCGGCGATAACTGGCCTCGGCATGCCAGCGCTTCAACAGGCGCTTGACGATCTTTCCGACACCCTGGGCCCTGCCACCGATCGAGGGCGACCCAGGCTCTGGGTCGACCGCTCGTTTGCACCCGCTGGCGCTGGCACGGTCGTGACCGGCACTCTGGTCGACGGCGAGATTGCGGTTGGCGACGAGCTTGAGGTGTCCTCAACTGGCCGGACGGCTCGCGTGCGATCCCTCCAGCGCCACCACGAGAAGGTTGATCGCACCGATCCTGGCACCCGGCTCGCGGTCAACCTCACTGGAGTTGCGCACCACGACGTCGGTCGAGGCGACGTGCTGATCGCCTCCCAGCAATGGCACCACACCTCGATAATCGATGCCGAGCTTCGAGCGTTGCCCTCCCTCGCCCACGAGGTCTCAAGACGCGGCGCGTACACGGCCTACATCGGGTCGGGTGAGTTCCCCGTCAAAATCAGAATCCTCGGCAATGCCGAACTCACGGCGGGGAATGCTGGCTTCATTCGCCTCTATCTCCAGCGCCCCATTCCCGCACTCCCAGGCGATCGCTTCATCCTCCGTGAATCGGGCCGGGGCGAAACCATCGGTGGCGGCCACTTCATCGATGTCGACCCGCAGACGACGGCAACTCGGGCCACCCCGACAACCGACCTCACCGAGATCATCGATCAACGAGGCTGGATCGACGCCGACCGCCTATCCCGAATCACTGGCACCGTCGTTGAGCCAACGCTCGGGTCATGGGTCGTCTCCGAGGCTGCCCTGGCTGAGACAAGCGATCGGGTGCGTGCCTCGGTCGAAGCGGCGGGCAGCCTCGGGCTCGACATTGCCCTCCTGAGCGAACAGGAGCGGGCAACACTTCCTCGATTCGATGACATTGCGGTCGAGGCCGGAATGGCGACGCGTGGCGAAGCGCCCGACCCACTCGCTGACCACCCCTGGCTGGCGGCACTCGCGGCCGCACCATTCTCTCCCCCAGGGCCAGATGGCGTCGACCGGGCCGAGATACGACAGATGGTGCGCCGCGGAACTGTTGTCGAACGAGACAAAGTCTTTTTTGCGGCAAGCGCAATGCAGACGGCCGCTCAACTTGTCTCGAATCAACTTTCCAAGCAGCCAGAAGGTCTCACGGTTGCGGAGGTTCGTGATCTGCTTGGGACATCAAGGAAGTTTGTGTTGCCGATCCTGAACGAACTCGACCAAACCGGCATAACCAGGCGTCGCGATGATCTGAGAATCGGCGGTCCTCGGCTCCCTGAGCCGGAGTAGAAACCGCGTGTGGCCGGTGCTTATCGCACGCGAGCGGCGAGCAAACCCTGCTCGCGGCGTTCGTTTTCGGTAAGGCCGCCCCAAATACCGTGTTGTTCACGAATGGTGAGCGCATAGGCCAGGCATTGTTCACTCACTCCGCATGAGCCGCAGATCTCTTTAGCCCTCTGCTCCCGCATCCGCTTTTCTGATCGTCGCTCAAGGCGAGACGGCGGAAAAAATATTGATTGGTGCGGTCCACGGCACGCTGCCCTGTGCTGCCACAGGTCTTGTAGTTGCAAAATACTCACTTGGTGTCCCCCTGTACGTAATGACCGCAGGCTAGGCGAGCATTGCAATGGGGCACAAGACCCAATTTTCTGGAGTCGACCTACCCGCGCTCACGATAATCGCGTGCTCCGCCGGCTTCTGGCTCAACTTCAAGGACCATTCGGGTGATCCCGACGACACGAACGGTCTCGCCTTGCGCAAGGGGGGTGGCTCGGTTGGTGATTGCTCGCCACGGCACGTCGCGAATGAGCACAGTGCCTTCTGGATCGACGCTCGTCTCGGCTACGCCGAGCTCGCCCATCATCCATTTTCGACCAATGGTTGGTGTGCTGAATCGGGTTCGCACCATCGATGGCATGCCCGTATAGCCGTAGAGCACCACACCAACGATGCCGACAAGGAGCGTCAGCCAGGGCAACGAGATTCCGTCGTACAAGAACAACGAACCGATCACAAAAAGCACAACGCCAAGCGCCGTGTAGAGGCGCGGCAGGTTGGTCTGCACGTCGACGGCAAGCGCGAATGCGGCAAGCATCAGCACAACGACAGCCCATGGCCGGGTGGGCAGTGCCACCAATCCATAGCTGCCCATCACGAGCAGGAAGGCGCCGATGACGCCGGCGATGCCGACGCCCGCGGTGTAGAGCTCGAATATGAGGAGCCCGAGACCGCCGATGAACATCAGGTAGGCAACTTCGGGGCTTCCCACCGTGTGGAATAGCTGCGCAGTCAACGGCAACGTGATGAACTGGTTCTCGGTGAACGGCGTTAACGAGTCTTGAGCCGCCTCTTCAGAGAGCAGCGGTTCGAACCCGTCAATCGCCGTGAGGAAGGTCGGGATGATTGAAACCCGCTCGCGGTCACCAACCGAAATTCCGAGCTCGATCGCAGTCTCAGTGCCGATGTAGTTGGTGAGCAGCTTCGCGTTTGAATCTCCGAAGGCAGGACCGAGTTCGGCGGGCAACCGATTCTCACCGATCTCACCGATACGAGAGCCGAAAGCAACGCCGAGCACGTCGGCGACTGACGCGAGTTCGGCCGCGCCACCAAGTGCGGCCGAGCCAGACGGCCCAACCCACACCGCAACGGTGAGGTCGGACTCGGCCAACCGATACGCCAGTTCCTCAAAGTCTTCGTCGTTGAGGACGGAGCCGGTGGAATCGAATTGGAGTACGACGGCAAGAATCTCGTCTTCTTCGGCCCGAGTGAGCTCTCGCAGAAGGTAGTCCTTCAACACGACGTCGAATAGACCAGACACCTCGATGATGCGAATCTCGTTCGTCGCCACGGCCTGGCGAGCCGCGGCCGCCGGCGACAGACCACCAACGACCCCGAACACGAGGAGGGCGAGCCCAACCAGGCTCTGAAACAAGCGGGGCTTGCGCATACGACTACTCTTCGCCGAGGGCTTCTTCGGCCTCTTCGAGTGTTTCGGTTACTGGCACTATCCGGTCGAAACCGGTGGTGTGAAGCAAACGCGTAAGTGCGGGGCGGTTGCAGGCAACAGCTACGGCACCCTCTGCCTCTCGAGCTCGTCGAATGCCGCCGATAAGGGCGCCGAGACCAGCGGAGTCCATGAATGGGACATCGGACAAGTCGATGAGCAACCGGGGGTGGCTCGCGAGCCGGGTCAGCGCATCCTTGAATGCGGCGACGCTGTAGGCGTCGAGCTCACCGGATGGCCGGCAAAGTGTGTAGTTTTCAGTTTCTTCAATGCGAATCTCAAGCACGGGATTGAACCTCTCTCTCCCAAGCGACTCACGGCAACACCGCTGCCGCTAGAGGCGCTATGGCGCCGATCGGCCGATGTTAGCGGGGATTGGCGCTTGTTCGCGATGCAGGTCACCCCTGTCACGTCCAATTCCTGGCCCGCCACTAGGGGAAATTACGACGAAAACCCGTTAGAGAAGCGCCCAAGGGCACTTCTTCTTGGCCGACGTTCTCATCAGGCGCAATCTTCGGGTACTCTTCGGCCGTGATCGGAGTACTCCTCGCCACTGATTCAGACAGCATCTTCCGCAACGTTGACGCCGCCATCGCAGACGACGAAACCGTTGTCTGGCGCGTGAAGCGTGGCGAAGATGTGCTTGCCGTCATCGAAGCCAACGACCCCGCATTCGTGATTCTCGATCTTCAGATCGGCAACATGGGCGGCGTCGCAACCTGTATTGCGATCCGACAAGAAGAGGGCTTCGGCCGTCTCACACCTCGGCCAGTCGGGCTTCTTCTCGACCGAGCCGACGACGTGTTCATCGCCAAGCAGGCCAAGGCCGACGCGTGGATCACCAAGCCACTCGATGTGATGAGCCTGAAGCGTTTCGTCACCACGCTCACGCTTCCTTCAGAAACACCAGCGGCCACTTCATAACCTTCGACGACACCCGCCCGATTCCACCAATTCACGTGTCGGTTTCGGGTGACTGCGGTACGATCATCGGCGTACGGGTTGTGGCGCAGCTTGGCAGCGCGCCTCGTTCGGGACGAGGAGGTCGGGAGTTCAAATCTCCCCAACCCGACCACACATTTGCGAGATCCACCCCGCGGGGTGGATCTCGTCGTTTTAGGTATCTTTTACGTCGCGTCGATGGACTCGACGGCGGATGCTGCTTGAGCGACCAGTTCGTTCAAGGCCACGAGATGCGCTTTCAGCGCTTTCGCCCCGGTCTTGGTGATTCGATAGTTGGTCTCGCCGCTACGACCATGGCCGGTCTTCTTCACTGAAACATAGCCAGCGTCGGTAAGCGCCTTCATCTGTTTCGACAGATCGCTCACGCTGACATCAAGGTGCTCCCGCATGAAGCCAAAGCTGACAGATGTCGTCGACGAAAGCAGCGCCATGGCCCCCAGCCGCTTCGGGGCATGGATCAGGGGGTCAAGATCGGCCGCGCTCACGCCTTACCGACTCGAGCCCGGACGTCGGCGGCAACCGCCTCATAGCGTCTGACGTATAGATCCAGCCCAATCGCCGACGCCACCGCAACGAGGACACCACCAACAAGCGGCGAGACCTGAATGATGAGGGCCATGCCGACGGTCACGATGATGAACAAGCCGACCAAGTACCACATTGCCACCGGCCGAAACTCCTTGGGCATCGAAATCATCCTGGCCGAAGCGCCGCGGCGACGAGTCATCCATACAACAAACACCACCTGAACCAAGCTGAGTACAACCCACACAAGGCTCCACGCCAGGCTCAACCACGATCCATGCAGCGCGACGAGGTAGAGGCCGCAGAACGCTCCCATCACGGGAAAGCTCCAGCGCGGCAGTGTTGGATATTCGGTCCAGGCCAGCGTTGTTGCCCGGTCGGCCACACGTAGTTGTTCCTCAGGGTCGAGAGCATTCCTGTTAGTTTCCATATTGGCAACTATGCCGCTAGCTTTCCAAAGTGTCAACTAATAAATTCGCCCTTCAGTTGCCGGGTACAGTCGGGGGCTATGGAGATTGCTGCGTTCCAGGAATTGATGGAAGAGTTGTACGGCGAAAACGACCGCGAGCGCGGCATTCCGTCAACGATCGCCTGGCTTTGTGAAGAGGTTGGTGAGCTTGCCCAAGCGACTCGAAAGGGCACGCCAGAGCAACAGCTCCATGAGTTGGGTGATGTGCTTGCGTGGGTATCGTCGCTGGCCAACCAGCTCGGCCTCAGCTTGACTGAGGCGGCACAGCGGTACGTAGAGAATCCGCCGTAGCCCGTTGCTGGATGAGGCCAACCAAAGAGTTACTCGGCGGCGATGATCTCGGCAATCTCGACGGCGTTGAGCGCTGCGCCTTTACGGAGGTTGTCGCCAGCGACAAACAGCGCCAGGCCGTGCTCGACGGTTTCGTCTCGACGGACCCGGCCGACAATAGTTGGATCGATGCCAGCTGATTTCAGCGGCGTCGGGATGTTGTCGAGCAGAATCCCTGGCGCATCGGCAAGGAGTTCAAGGGCCCGTGCTGGTGAGATCGCATGCTCGAAGTGCGCATTGATAGCGAGCGAGTGACCAGTGAAGACCGGGACTCGTACGCAAGTGCCAGACACAGCAAGCTCGGGAATATCAAGGATCTTGCGAGTCTCAAAGCGAAGCTTCTGTTCCTCGTTGGTTTCGTCGGTGCCATCGTCGACACCAGCACCTGCCCACGGGAGTGCGTTGTAGGCGATTGGTTCGACGAACAGTGAAGGGGCACCCATGTCGATGGCGGATCCGTCGAAGGTGAGCTCGCGGGGGTCGCCAGCTTTCTCGATCTGCTGGGCCAGTTCTTCGACGCCAGCAAGGCCGCCACCGGATACGGCCTGGTAGGTGCTCACGATGAGCGCCTTCAGGCCAGCTTCACGGTGGAGTGGCAGAAGGGCAGGCATAGCCACCATGGTCGTGCAGTTCGGGTTGGCAATGATGCCCTTTGGCCGGTTGGCGGCCGCCGCATCGTTGACGCCAGCAACTACGAGTGGCACCTCTAGGTCCATTCGCCACGCGGATGAGTTGTCGATCACGACGACCCCGCAGGCCGCAACCTTCGGTGCAAGCTCTTTGGCCGTTCCGCCGCCAGCGGAGAAGATCGCGATGTCGAGGCCAGTAAAATCAGCAGTTCCTGCGTCTTCAACAACAATCTCGGTATCACCCCATGGCAACATTCGGCCCGCAGACCGAGCCGAGGCAAAAAGTCGCAGCTCGGTGACGGGAAAGTTCCGTTCTGCGAGAAGAGTGCGGACAACCGCTCCGACCTGACCTGTGGCACCAACGATTCCTACGCGCATGGGCACAACGTTAGAGCCGTTGACGAAAATGACAAACGATTTTCAGCCAGCTGGTGCCAAATTGCCCAATTGCCCGGTGAGGGGCCAGTTAGGCGCCGTCGAGGCCGAACGCAGTGTGCAAGTATTGAACTGCGGCTTCAGCCTGGTCAGCGGCGACTACGCAGCTCACCCGGATTGCCGATGTCGAGATCATGCTGATGTTGATGCCGTTGTTGGCCAGCGTTTCGAACATGGTGGCCGCAACCCCTGGGTTTGACTTCATACCGGCGCCGACGACGGAAACTCGGCCGATCGAGTCGTCGGTGGTGACGCCAGTGGCGCCGAGAAGGTCGAGCATGCCCTCTTCGATTGTCTTCGTGGTGCGGGCGAGGTCGTCCGTCGGAACGGTGAAGGAGATGTCGGTCTTGCCCTGCTCGGACACGTTCTGCACGATCATGTCAACATTCACGTTGGCGTCAGCAAGCCCGCGGAAAAGCGTGGCCGAGATGCCCGGTTGGTCGGGTAGGTCGAGGACAGTCACCTTCGACTCAGAAAGATCGTGGGTGACGGCGCGAATGATTGGCTGTTCCATACTTGGGTCTTCCTCGATAACAAGCGTGCCCTGCTCCCAGGTGAACGCAGATCGGATGTGGAGCGGGACTTGGTAGTTGTGGGCTACTTCGACCGAGCGCATCGCTGGCTTGGGGCAGCCAGTTGCGGTCATCTCTAAGAGTTCGTCGAATGTGATGGTTTGCATCTTCTGCGCCTTCATGACCACCCGTGGGTCGGCGCTATAGACGCCAGAGACGTCGGTGTAGAGCTCGCACAGGTCGGCTTCAAGCACATGGGCAAGTGCGACCGCAGTGGTGTCTGAGCCACCTCGGCCCAAGAACGTGACGTCGTTGTCGGTCGAGACACCCTGTGAGCCGGCGACGACAGGCACGACGCCGGCGTCGATGGCCTCACGAATCCGGAACGGGTTGATCTCAAGGATCTTCGCGTTTCGATGGTTGGTGTCGGTCAAGAAACCAGCCTGGCTGCCGGTGAAGGATTGGCCTGGAACACCGGCCTCAGCCAAGGCCATGCAGATCAAGGCGCAGGCCTTGCGTTCACCGACCGTGATCAGCATGTCCATCTCGCGGCCGGGCGGGTTCTTCGCCACCTGAGCGGCGATATGGAGAAGATCATCGGTCTCCTTGCCCATTGCCGAAACAACGAGCACGACCTGATCACCACGGCGACGGCACCGGGCAACGTGGTCAGCGACAATGCGCATGCGATCGGGGTCGGCTACCGACGTCCCGCCAAACTTTTGAACGACAAGAGACACAGGAGATAACGCTACCTGGCAATGCGACCGGCTTACTCTCGGTTATCGTTCCAAATCGTGCCAAATGACAAGCGTCAACGCCAAAAAGAAAACCGCAACAAGAAGCTCCAAGCGCAACGCAAAGCCGAGACCCGTGACAATCTGCGTCAGCGGATCATTGTCGGCATCGCCTTCGCCGCCGTTGCTGCGGTTGCCGTCTTCCTTCTCTCTCGTGGAGGTGACGACCCAGACACCACAGCCGCTGCCTTTGGCGACGGAACCGACGTCAGCGTCGTATCGACCACCACAACCGTTCCACCTGTACCAGTGAGCGACATCGAATGCCCGGCCGTAGACGGGTCGTCTACCCAGATTCTCGCCTTCGACGCCGCTCCCCCGATGTGTATCGACGTCGCCAAGACCTACACCGCCGAGATGGTGACGAACCAGGGAACGATCACGATCGAACTCGACGCCGCGAAGGCGCCGAACACAGTGAACAACTTCGTGTTCCTCTCCCGCTACCACTTCTACGATGGCTCAACCTTCCACCGGGTCATAAGTGATTTCATGATTCAGGGTGGCGACGCGGTCGGCGACCCTCGCGGTACTGGCAACCCCGGCTACGCATTCAACGACGAGCTCCCGGCCGAAGGCGAGTACGAGGTCGGCTCGATCGCAATGGCCAACAGCGGCTCAAACACCCAGGGCAGCCAGTTCTTCATTATCACTGGCCAATCCGGTGTCGATCTACAGCCGCTCTATTCGCTGTTCGGCAAAGTCACCAGCGGTATGGATGCCGTTGATGCAATCGAAGCCATCGAAATTGGCGGATCGGATGCACCGCTTAACGACGTGATCATCGAGTCAGTCACCATCACCGAGAGCTAGATCACGAAGAAATTACGCGTCAAAGACGAGCGAGCCATCTGCGAGATCTGCATTTGGCAGCTCGTCTTTGTCGGTCCAATAGTCCTGTCGATGTAACCACGGCTCACGGTCGCCCTGTTTCGGCATGAGGTGTAGGCCACGCATGATGTAGCCAGGGTTGAAGTTTTCAGGGTGAACCCATGGCCCTAGCGTCATGTCTCGGTCGGCATCAGACAGCGTTGGGGTCACGCTCTTCGCCCCGTTGGCGTCCATGTGCTTGAGTAGCCGGCACACGAAGTCGCTGACGATGTCGGCTCGGAGTGTCCAACTCGCCCGGAAGTAGCCGAAGACCCAGGCCATATTGGGAATTCCGGTGAACATCGCACCCCGGTAGGTGACGGTTTCGGAGAAGTTGAGCGGCTCGCCGTCGATATTGAAGTCGATGTCGCCGAGCACGTTGAGGTTGAAACCGGTTGCCGTCACGATGATGTCGGCGTCGAGCGTCTCTCCGGACTTGAGCAGGATGCCGGTTTCGGTGAACCGATCGATGTCGTCAGTGACGACCGATGCTTTGCCGCTCTTGATGCCTTCAAACAGATCACCGTTTGGCACAAAGGCGATGCGCTGGCGCCACGGAAGATACTTCGGTGTGAAGTGAGGGTCGATCGGATAGTCGGGTCCGAGCAGATCTCGGATCGCGCCAAGCATTTCTTCTCGAACCATGTCGGGGTGCTCGAAGGCCATCTTGGTGAAGTTGGCCTGATCGAGCAGCGTCTGGCGTCGCACGATCTCATGGATCCACTCTTCCTTAATTTCGAGCTCGCGCAATGTGTCGGCCATCTCGTTGGCGTTGCGCCCCGTCCGGAAGAAGGTGGGCGAGCGTTGCAGCATCGTGATGTGTTTCACATCGGCGGCCAGCGATGGAATAAGCGTGGCCGCGGTTGCCCCGGAGCCAATAACCACGACGGTCTTGTCGGCATAGTCAAGATCGTCAGGCCAATTCTGGGGGTGGACGATCTGGCCGCCGAAGTCTTCCATGCCATCCCACTTCGGGGTGTAGCCCTCAGAGTGGCGGTAGTACCCCTGGCACATCCAAAGGAAGTTCGCCGTGAACCGACGGGACGTGTCGCTCTCGGTGTCGACGGCGTCGATGGTCCACATCTTGTCTTCACTCGACCATGACGCCGCCTTGATCTGGTGGTTGTAGTGGATGAACTGGTCGAGCTCACCATCGTCGATGACCTCGCCCATGTACGTGAGGATCTCATGAGCGCTTGCAATTGGCGCATTGACCCACGGCTTGAAGCGATAGCCGAATGTGTAAAGATCGCTGTCGGAGCGAATTCCGGGATACGTGTGGGTGCGCCAGGTTCCGCCGAAGTCGCTCTGGGTCTCCAGCACTGCGAACGACTTGTCGGGGCACTGCTCACGCAGGTGGTACGCGCCTCCGATGCCCGAGATACCAGCGCCCACGATCAGAACGTCCAAGTGAGCAACAACGTTCGAGGTAGTGGACAGGGTTGCAGTTTCAGTCATAACCAAACTCCTTGAAATCTTCCAAGAGGTTCTCACTACTCAACTGCTGGCACCAAAATGAGCCGGCTAGTAGAAGCGGGCGTCGGCGGCGGCAAAGGTAAATACCGTCGGCACTGGTTCGACAAAGAACCGGTCAACCGAGGTGACCGTCATGCCGGCGGCCCGCAGCTCGGCCGGCATGTCACGCGAGAACCCGTAGCCCCATCGAGCCCGCACCGCCCGGTCGAACGCTCGTTGCAACACGTTCGCCACGCCAATACCGCAGACGGGTTCAACAAAAAGCGGGCGACCGTCTGGCTGAAGTCGCTCAACAAGGTCGTCGGGCGCCCGCCCCTGCCACTGAGGTCGGCAAAGCTCCGCCACGGGCCCTGACACGGTGGCGAGCAAGGGGTTGAGGGTCGCTGCCATCTTCTGTGCGATCCCACGATCAAGCGCTGATGCCATTGTCCAGTTGTAGCCGCCGTAGTATCGGCGGTGCATGATCGACGAGGA
>RCMY010000680.1_pt1 | contig 32335 bp, 30 predicted proteins | sample 2041341 | NCBI WGS metagenome assembly RCMY01 (sample SAMN09708234, study PRJNA481090) | Marine sediment metagenome, whole genome shotgun sequencing project. | reverse complement strand
AGCACGGCCGCCACCGCCATCTTCCTGACCTCCAGAGAATACATCTCCACCCCTCTCCGGGGTGGTGCAATCATCGCGAGAATCCGCCCTGCGGAAACGCGAAACCGCGCGGCAAAATGTACGATAACGGCGTCGAGCGTCGACTCGCAACGATTGATAACGCACATTTTGCCCGGAGGCGCCGACGCCAACTGCGGAAACGCGAAACCGCGCGGCAAAATGTACGATAACGGCGTCGAGCGTCGACTCGCCGATTGATAACGCACATTTTGCCCGGAAGCTCTGGCGCCAACTGCGGAAACGCGAAACCGCGCGGCAAAATGTACGATAACGACGTCTCGGGTCGGTGCCAATAGCGGCTGAGGATCCTGACCGGATTTTGACGCCGATTCGTCGTAGGGTGGCCCTTTGGCTGCCAAAGGGCGTTGGCACCTTTGGCAGGCTGAAAGGAGTGGCGGGTCCCTAGTCCAGCCTCACGCCGTGGTCGCGGACGGCCTCCTGGAAGATGTCGCCGTCGGTCCGGCAGGGCACGAAGGCGTCGCCCTCGTGCTGGCGCGTCTCGTCTCCCTTGGCGAGAAGGCAGATGATGGCGTTCTCCTCGTAGCCGTAGCCGATCTCGACGGCGCGGCGGATGGCCAGCTCGCGGTTGGGAATCACCTCGTACGGGACGCCGGCCGGCGTGGCGTCGGCCATCTGCTGGCAGATCTCGTCGACCGAGTCGTTCGCAGGGTCCTCCTCGGTGTAGATGAGGTAGTCCGCCCACTTGGCCGCCTCCTGCGGCAGCTCGGTGCGACGCTCGTAGGCCTTGCCGCCGGGCGCGCCAAAGACCGCGACGATCCTGAAGCCGGGGAACTCCTCCTTCACGGAGGGGAAGAAGCGCTGGTACGAGAGCTTGTTGTGGGCGTAGTCCACCAGCGCGGTGACCTTGCGGTCGGGCGTGGGGAGCAGCTCCATGCGGCCGGGCACCTTGGCCTGGCAGAGGGGAAGGACGATGTCCTCCTCCTTGATGCCGAGCACCTCGCAGATGGCGATCGTCGCGAGGGCGTTGTCCACGTTGAAGAGACCGGGCATGGCCAGGACCACGGGCCCCGTCCAGCTGGGCGTATGCGCGGCAAACTGCACGAGCCCGTAGAGCGACTCGATGTGGTCCGCCCAGACGTCGGCGTCATGGCGGGTGGCGGAGAAGGTGACCACTCGCTCGCACTTCTCGGCACGTGCCATGACCTGGTCGAGAAGGTCGGTGTCGAGGTTGACGACGGCGACCGTGGCCATGTCGAAGATCTTGAGCTTGCTCTGGAAGTAGTCCTCGAAGTCGGGGTGCTCGACCGGCGAGATGTGGTCGCGCCCGATGTTGAGGAAGCAGGCGATGCCGAGGTCGAGGCCGAGGACGCGATCGTACTTCAGACCCTGGCTCGCCACCTCCATGGTCATGTACTCGAGGCCGGACTCGTAGGTGTTGTAGAGGTGTCGCCAGAGGTCGGGGGCCTCGGGCGTGGTGTTGTGGCTCTCCTCGCGCTCGATGCCGTCAAAGGTCTCGATGCTGCCGAGAATGCCCGTGTGCTCGTAGGGCTCATCGCCGTCGAGAATGGCGCGGAGCATGTAGGCGACCGTCGACTTGCCCTTGGTCCCGGTGATGCCGATGACCTTGATCTTGTGGTCGGGGCGGTCGAAGGCCTCGGCGGCGGCGTAGGCCATGGCCGGCCGCAGGTCGGAGCTCACGAGCGCAGGTACGCCCGGGGCGACGGCCTCGAGCTCGTCGGCGTGCTCCTCGTCGCAGAGGTAGGCGACGGCCCCCTTCCCCAGCGCGATGGAGAGGTACTGGGGCTTGAACGCCCGCCCCTTGCAGACGAAGACGTGACCGGCGCAGGGAACGCGCGAGTCGCAGTCGACGCCCGAGACGGGCGTCTCGGCGTTCTCGGGAGTGACGTTGCGCGTGGCCGCGAGGAGGCCCTTCTCGTCAAGGAGCTTGACGAGGGATGCAAGAGTGGTATTCATGCGGCTAAGTATATCCCGCTCCTGTGATAAACTCGCCAAGGACGGGCGATTGGCGCAGTGGCTAGCGCAGGTGCCTTACACGCACAAGGTCGGCGGTTCGAATCCGTCATCGCCCACCATGAGCCGATTGGGGCCCGGCATCGCCGGGCCTTTTTCATGGACGACGAGCGTGCTGCGGCGAGAAGGCCCCCAACGGTCTCGCGGGCGTCCCCGAGCGAGGGCATACTGTTATAACATCGCAGGTAGATAGCCCTTTTTCTCGGGACGTGGTACGCTGGTCGAGACCTACGAGAGGAGTTGGCATGCGTTCGTTCGATCGCGCGGCTGACGAGATGAGACCCGTCACCCTCACTCCGCATGTGATGAAGAACGCCGGGGGCTCGTGCCTCGCTGAGTTCGGCGACACGCGCGTGCTCTGCTCGGCGACCATTGAGGACGGCGTTCCGGCCTGGCGGAAGGGAGCCCACGCCGGCTGGGTCACGGCCGAGTACGCGATGCTGCCGGCGGCAGGCACGCGACGCACGCCACGGGAGTACAAGGGGCGCAAGGGCCGCTCGATGGAGATCGAGCGCCTCATCGGGCGAAGCCTCCGCGCCGTCACGCGCCTCGACAAGATCGAGGACCTCACGGTCACCATCGACTGCGACGTGATCCAGGCGGACGGCGGCACGCGCACCGCGTCCGTCACGGGCGCCTGGGTCGCGCTCTACGAGGCCCTCATGGCCCGCGTGAACGCCAACAAGCTCAACCGCCTGCCGCTCACGGGGCAGGTCGCGGCCATCTCGATGGGGGTCGTGGGCGGGGAGCTCCTCCTCGACCTCGACTACCCCGAGGACTCCCACGCCGACGTCGACATGAACCTCGTCGGGACCGACACGGGCGGCATCGTGGAGGTGCAGGGCACGGGGGAGCGCGCGCTTCTCGATCGCGGCCAGCTCGACGACCTGCTCGACATGGGGCAGACGGCCATCGCGCGACTCGTTGACATACAGAACCAGGTCACGGGCTTTCGTGGCTAGAGGAGGACTCATGGCAGGCATCGACATCTCGACGCTCGACCCCGACGGGACGGTCGTCGTCGCAACCGGCAACGCTCACAAGGTCGTCGAGATCGAGGCGATCCTCTCGCCCGTCCTGTCCGACATGCGCTTCGTTGCCCTCGGCGAGCTCGGGGACTTCCCCGACCCCGAGGAGGACGGCGACAGCTTCGTCGACAACGCCCTCATCAAGGCCCGTGCGGCGCTCGACGAGACCGGACTCAAGATGGCCATCGCCGACGACTCCGGCCTCTGCGTGGACGCCCTCCACGGAGCGCCGGGCGTCTTCTCGGCCCGTTGGGCAGGCGAGCACGGCGACGATGCCGCCAACAACGACAAGCTCGAGGCCGCCTTGGCGGACGTGCCCGAGGCAGAGCGCACCGCGCGCTTCCACTCGAGCGTGGTCTTCGTCGGCCGCGACGAGGACGGCGAGGAGGTGCTCTTCGGCAACGGTGACTGCGAGGGGCGCATCGGCTTCGAGCGTCGTGGCGACAACGGCTTTGGCTATGACCCGCTCTTCCTGCCCGACGACACGCCGGGCAAGACCATGGCCGAGCTCACGCTGGAGGAGAAGAACGCCATCTCGCACCGCTTCCATGCGCTGGAGGACCTGGCCAAGAAGTTGGCGTAAGCGGCATGCCCGAGGGATGTGCCGAGACGAGGGAAGGGTCGGGCGAGAAGCCCGACGGACAAGGGAGGAACACATGAGAATCGTTCGGACCGCAGACTACGACGACATGAGCCGCAAGGCAGCGAACATCGTATCAGCGCAGGTCATCCTCAAGCCCGATACCGTGCTCGGGCTCGCCACGGGCTCGACGCCCCAAGGCACGTACAAGCAGCTCATCAAATGGTATGAGAAGGGCGACCTGGACTTCTCCAGCGTCTCGTCGTTCAACCTCGACGAGTACCGCGGCCTCTCCGACGACAACCCGCAGAGCTACCACTACTTCATGCGCGACAACTTCTTCGACCACATCAACATCAAGCTCGAGAACACCCACGTGCCCGACGGCACCGCCACGGACGCCGCCGCGATGTGCGCCGCCTACGATGCGATGGTCGCGGCCGCCGGCTACCCCGACCTGCAGCTCCTCGGCATCGGCGTCAACGGCCACATCGGCTTCAACGAGCCCGACGACCACTTCGCCAAGGGCACGCACTGCGTCGACCTCACCGAGAGCACCATCCAGGCCAACTCGCGCCTCTTCGAGCACGAGGAGGACGTTCCGCGCCAGGCCTTCTCGATGGGCATCCAGACCATCATGGACGCACGCATGATCCTCATCCTGGCGAGCGGCGCCAACAAGGCGCAGGCCGTGTACGACATGGTCTACGGCAACATCGACCCGCGCTGCCCCGCGTCGATCCTGCAGCTCCACCGCAACTGCGTCGTCGTCGCCGACGAGGCCGCGCTCTCCAAGTGCCCCGTGGCGTAGTCCCTCTCGCCAGCCGGGGGTTCGTCCCAAAGACACGACAAGGGCCGCATCGGATCGTCTCCGGTGCGGCCCTTCGCTCTACACGGACAGGACCGTGAGCCCCTTGGGGTAGGAGTTGAGCACCTCGCAGCCGCCGTCAGTCACGATGACGAGGTCCTCGATGCGGACGCCGACGTCGCCCGGGAGGTAGATGCCGGGCTCGATGGAGAAGATCTGCCCAGGGCGGACGGGCTCGTCGTGGGTGCTCGAGACGTCGCCCGGCTCGTGGTCCACGAGGCCGATCTGGTGCCCCAGCCGGTGCGTGAAGTACTCGCCCCAGCCCGCGTCCTCGATGATCGACCTTGCGGCATGGTCTATCTCGGCAAACGTGACGCCCGGACGCACGAGCTCCTCTGCGGCCTCGTTGGCTGCGCGCACGGTCTCGTACACGCGGCGCTGGTGCTCGGTGGGCTCGGCGGTGAAGAACGTGCGCGTCATGTCGGAGCAGTAGGCGCTCTGCTTGCAGCCCACGTCGAAGAGGACGGGGTCTCCCGGACGCAGCACCGTGTCGTCGGGCGAGTGGTGCGGGTCGGCGGCGTTGGCGCCAAAGCTCACGATCGGCGAGAAGGAATGGTCCTCGGCGCCGAGCGAGCGGTACTCCGCGAGGAGCCGCTCGGCGATGCTCGCCTCGGTCACGCCCGGGACAGCCTGCTCCACGAGCCAGGCCATCGCCCGGTCGTTGGTGGCGGACGCGGCGCGCATCAGATCCTGCTCGCGGGCGTCCTTCACCGAGCGGGCGTCGTCGACGGCTCGGGACCCGAGCACGAACGAGCTCGCCGCCCCCGCGGACATGAGCGGCACGAGCCAGCGGGCGGCGAGGTCCTTGTCCACGCCGAGCGGGGCGTCGTGACGGATGATGGCCGAGACGAGCGGCACGGGGTCGTCGGTGTCCGAGAAGACGACCACGTTCTCGCAGTTGGCGTGGGCGTCGGGGAAGAGGCGGTTGCAGAAGAGCACCGGAGCGCGTCCCGTGGCGAGGAACAGGGCGAAGAAGCGCTCGTACGGCTCGGTGTAGTAGCCGGTGAGCCAGAAGATGGACAGGGGGTCGGAGACGATGACCTGCTCGAGGCCCATCTCGCCGAGGTTTTTGAGGACCTTATCAACACGCGCTTTGTTCATGGCTGGCTCCTGCCGACGGATGACTGGTGGCAGTGTAGCACGGGGCCTCGAGGTGGCTGCATATGTGATCCCGTCGCCTGCAGACTCGTGGTCTTGTCGTGTCGGTATGCCCGAACGGCTTGTTAGCATTATTTTATGAGCGTAGGATAGCTCTTCGGTGAAATAGGCCAATTTCGCCCGCAGAGGGCGTCGGAGGACACTGATGGAAAACGAGATACCGCCCGTCAACCGCGTTGACCAGATTCGCGAGGAGCTTACGACGCTTCAGGGTCAGCGGCTGAAGGTTCGCGCAAACATGGGCAGGTCTCGCATCGTCGAGCGCACGGGCACCCTCGTCAACGCGCACCCCTCGCTGTTCGTGATCGAGGTCGAGGAGCGTCGAGGCCGCACCGCGCGCCAGTCCTACCAGTACGTGGACATTCTCACGGGTACCATCGAGCTCTACGACACCAACACGGGCGAGCGTCTGCTCGACTTCTCCAACATCGACGAGTAGCACCGCCGGCGCCCCATGCCAGGCCGTCAGGTCGTCACCACCCCATGCAAGCTCAACCTGCATCTCGGCGTGCATGTCGAGAAGGACGAGCGCGGCTATCACCGCGTTGACTCCGTCATGCTGCCCGTCGAGCCGACAGACGGCCTCGTCGTCGAGGACGCCGACGAGTTGATCGTGCGCCACGAGCCAGCGCTGGCGGTTCCCGCCGAGAAGACGACGGCCTATCGGGCGGCGCGCCTCCTGGGCGAGTCCCTTGGCGTCCGACCCGACGTGAGCATCAGCATCGTCGACCGCATCCCCGAGCGTGCGGGACTGGGCGGGTCGTCCGCTGATGCCGCCGCCGTTCTGCGCGCGCTCGCGCTGCGCTGGGACGTCGACCCCCTCGACAGCCGCGTCGTCGAGACGGCCAGGCGCGTGGGTGCCGACGTGGCGTTCTTCCTCGATCCCGTGCCGAGCCTCATGGTCGGCGCCGGCGACGTGCTCGCCGAGACCTTTCCCGAGCTCGTGGGCCTGCCCGTCGTGCTCGTGATGCCTCGCACCGAGGGCGGCGTGACGAGCGAGTGCTACGCGGAGTTCGACCGCGAGCCCGAGGAGGCCGCGGACTACGAGCCGCTCTGCGCCGCGCTGCGTGCGGGTGACGCCGACGGGGTGGCCGCGCACCTCTCGAACAACCTCGCCTCTGCGGCAAAGCGCCTCGCACCCGTGGTGGGGGAGGCGGAGGCCTGGCTCCTCTCGAGGGACGGTGTGGTCGCCGGGCAGGTCACGGGGTCGGGCGCGTGCTCGTTTGCCATCTGCGAGAGCGAGGGCGCGGCGAGGCGCATCGCGCGATCCGCGGATATTGAGCGTGGTTGGTGGTCAAAGGCCGTGTTGACGGTTGGTTTGGATTCGATTTTCTGCTAAAGTACGTCTGCTACGGGTTGTGGCTCAGCTTGGTAGAGCGCTCGGTTCGGGACCGAGAGGTCGCTGGTTCGAATCCAGTCAACCCGACCAGAAATGAGCAGGTCGGAGGCATAGCGCCTCCGACCTTTTTTGTGCGGATATCCAGGTCGACCGGCCGCGCACCAATAACGTCTTAGGATCCTTCTGGCTTAGTGGCACAGCCCGCGAGCCCCCTACCTTGGGGTACCGATAACGCCCTTTTGTCTCGGCTACGTTTGCCCAGTTGGCGGGGTGCCAATAGCCGAAAAGGATCCTAAGACGTTATTGGCACCAGCCGCACCTGCGGCAGTTGCCAGATTACTGCGCGCTCGCGATGTCCCGTATCAGGGCGTTCGCCCAGTTGGTGGCGGCGTCAACGCCGTCGATGACGTTGAGGCCGTCCGACTGGCTGTCATAGACGTCCGCCCAGCCGGGGCCAGCCGTGATGGTGGGCGGCCACGCCTGCTGCTGCCTGTAGGAGAAGAGCCTCTCGCACGTGGCGCGCAGCACGGCCAGGTCGAGCCTCTCGTTCGCGGCGATAAGCTGGAGGTCTACGAGGTCGTGTGCGCGGTGCCCGCCTGGCGTGCTGACGGCATGCAGCTTTTGTGCCACCTGGAACCGTACGGGCATGACGGGTACGGGGCCAGGCTCGGGCAGGCCGAGCCGTGAGAAGACACCCAGGACCTCCTCGGTCACCCCTCCAGATCTCCCAGCAGCTCGTCCTTCTCGGTCTCGGTGATAAGACCCTGTTTTCGTGCGTCGAGCGTCGCGTCGGCGAGCCGGTCGGGCTCGACGCTCCGCTTGCAGGCTCTTATGGCGTCGGCGACGGACTGCGCGGGGATGCCCTCCCACTCCGACGTCCCAGTGCCGTCATCGGGCACGAGCACCACCCATGCGGGCAGCCTGCGCCTGACCCTGCGGGGCGTCGCGACGGCGATGCGGCTCGGGTTTACGAGCGCCAGGTCGTGCATGGCTAGCACCGACTCGCCCCAGAGGTATGCCCCCTCCCCGACCGCGGCGACGGCTTCCGCGAACTGGTCGAGCGGCGTCGGCACCCAGGATGTCACTCGGTAGACGCCCCTCGCCACGCGGCGGAGTCTGCCCTGTCCGACGAGATGCGTGAGCATGCGGTCGCTCACGCCGGCGTGACGCGCGTCTGCCGCGGTGACCACGCCGTGGTTGTCGGCAGCCATGTTCCAGATGTCATCGTAGTAAGCCATGTCACTATATTACACGATATGTAATATAGTGACAAGACGAGCGAACGAGGTCACAGTCCAACGCGCTTCGTTCGGGACCGAGGGGCCTGGTTCGAACCCCGTCAACCCGACCCGACCAGGACTATGCGGGCTCCGGGGGTCGACCGGCCGCGCACCAATAACGTCTTAGGATCCTTCTGGCTTATTGGTACAGCCCGCGTGCCCCCTACCTGGGGGTACCGATAACGTACTTTTGTCTCGGCGACATTTGCCCAGTTGGCAGGGTGCCAATAGCCGAAAAGGATCCTTCGACGTTAGCGGCACCGGCCACGCCTGCGGCAGCCACCGGCTCTTAGCACTCGGGGTTGTCGACCGTGACCTTGTCGACCTCCTGGAACGGCGCCAGGCACGAGACCATCTTGACTGGCTCGTCGTAGGCGTTCCTCACGTAGTGGACCTCGCCGGGCTCGATGTGGATGAAGTCGCCCTGCGTCAGCGTGTTGACCGTGCCGTCGACGACGATGTCGACCTTGCCCTCGAGGACGAAGAAGTTCTCCTCCATGACGTTGTGGTAGTGGGCCTGGAAGTCCTGCCCGGGCTGGAACGCCACGAGGGCGAAGTTCATGCGCGGCCCCTTCATGAGGTACTTGGGGCCGGAGTCTCCAAAGCGATACTCGCGGTCGTTCTCGTTGATGACGAACATGGCTGCCTTCCTTCCGATGAGGCGTTCCTGGTATGTACACGTGCGTCGTGGGCGAGAGGCCCGTCCTTCTCCACGGCCAGACCTAGAGGCCCGGCGCTCGCCACATGGCTTTGGTCGTGCCCTTCTCGGCTAACGCGAGCTGCGCGGCGTAGACCTCGCGCCATGCGGGATACATCCTCGCATAGACCTCATGCGCCGTGGCGTCAGGCTCGAAGGTCCGCTCCCACCTCACGACCGCGTGCGCTCCCTCGGCTGGGCTCGCGTAGATGCCCACGCCCACGCCGGCGAGAATCGCCGCGCCGAGCGCGGTCGCCTCCTTGACCGCGGGCACCTTGACCCTCTTGCCGGTGACGTCGGCCAGGATCTGCGCCCAGAGCTCGCTCTTCGAGGCACCGCCTGCGAACACGAGCTCGTCGGGTTCGTTGCCGGTCGCCTCTCGGACGAGGTCGATGTGGCCCTGGACGAGAAGGGCCGTGTTCTCGAGAATCGCCCGGTAGAACGTGTACTTGTCGTATCGGTCGGGCTCGAGCTGGAAGTTCGTGAACGTGGGGCTCGCATGCGTCCAGTGGATGAAGTCCATCACGTCGGAGAAGCAGCACAGCATGCCGTAGGATCCCGCGGGGACCTTGGCGGCGTGCTCGTTCATCACGTCGTAGACGTCCCGTCCCTCGCGCGCGGCCTGCTCCTTCTCGGCCTGGCAGAACCCGTCGCGGTACCAGCGCATCACGAGCCCCGGCTTGAAGGCGAGGGCCTCGTACTGCCAGACGTGCGGCACGGCGTGGCAGTTCACGCGCACGCGACAGCCCGGGTCGGTCTCGCCGGAGTCGGTGTTGAACTCGTACTGCCAGAAGCTGCCGCCGAAGACGCCGGCCTCGCCAGGCTGACAGGCGTCGACGCCGATCATGCCCAGCTGGCAGTCGCCTCCGCCGACTACGACGGGCGTTCCCACGGCGAGGCACGTGTCAGCTGCCCCGCGCTCGCTCACCGTTCCCGCGAGCGTCCCGCACTCCCTGACCTCGTGGAAGATGTCGGTGCGGATGCCGCAGCGCTCGGCGATCGAGGGGTCCCAGGTGCGGCTCTGGAGGTCCATGATGCCCGTGGTCGAGCCGTTGGACGGCTCGACGGCAAGCACGCCCGTGAGCCTGTAGATGAGCCAGTCGTTGAACATGCCGACCGTTGCTGCTCTGTCGTAGACCTCGGGCATCTTGTTCTTGACCCAGAGCAGGCGGGGGAGGGCGCCGAGGGCGAAGGTCTGGCCGCTCTCCCGATAGAGCTCTCGCTCGAGCCCGGGGTTCGACCGGATGAGCTCGCCGACCTCGTCGTTCGAGCGCGCGTCCACGTTCGCGCAGGCCCAGATCTCGTTGCCGTCGGCGTCGTAGAGCAGGATGCCCTCGCGCATGCAGGTGGTCGAGACGGCGGCGACGTCCGTGGGGTCGATGCCGGTCCGGGCGAGGACCTCGCGCACGCAGCCGCTCGCGAGCTCCCAGTTCTGAACCCAGTCGAAGTCCATGGAGCCCGGCCACCGCGGGTCCTCTCGGTGCGTCCACTCCCTCTGCGCGACGCCGACCTGGTTGCCGTCGGTGTCAAAGAGCACCGCTCGGACGCTTCCCGTTCCCGCGTCTATCGCCATCAGGTATGCGCTCATCGAGACGCCCCCCACCTCGAAGTCCGGTATCGCCCGCTCTGAACGTCGGGTGTCCCTTCTGGCTGCCAAAGGTGCCAACGCCCTTTGGCAGCCAGAAGGGACACCCGACGCGACCATTATCCGCCGAGCGGGCAGTGGGACCGCGGTCTCGTCGGTGGACAGCGCAGGGCGTCATGCCTCGCATGTCCTCGCGCATTTCGGCTACCATGTCTGTGGTCGACAACGGGCGCATCGCCTATCCGCGGGCAGCTGAATCGGGACATCGTGGCCATGAACGCAGAAATCAAGAAGATCGAGGACCTCTCGCTCAACGCGTGGCCGTCGTGGCAGATGCAGGTCTATGACGGCTGGATTCTGCGCTACTCGAGCTTCTACACCCACCGGACCAACTGCGTGGAGCAGATCGGCGTGCCCCACCTCTCCCTCTCGGAGAAGGTTCCCTACTGCGAGAGCGTCTATCACCGCTGGAAGACGCCCTGCGTGTTCAAGATCAGCCCCGTCGGCAACCCCGACCTCGACGTGTTTCTCGCCGACCGCGACTACTCGATCCAGCACCACACCACGGTCATGACGCGTGACCTGGATGACATCGACCTCGCCTTCGACGAGAACCCAGAGATTCCCCTCACCATCGAGAACCGCGTGAGCTACGCCTGGATGGAGGGCCTCTTCTCGCTCAAGGGCATGGACGACATCGTCCACCGGCGCATCGTTCCCGCCATGTACGACGCCATCCCCAAGGACGAGATCGCCGTCTCGGTGCGCCTGAACGGACGTGTGGTGGCAACGGGTCTCGGCATCCTCGACCGCGATTACATCGGCGTATACGCGATTCACGTGGGCGAGGACTACCGCCGCTGCGGGATGGCCACGCGCATGGTCCAAGCCATCCTCCGCGAGGGCAGACGGCAGGGAGCCGACCATGCGTACCTGCAGGTCGTTTCCGACAACTCACCCGCGAGAGGCGTCTACGAGCAGAACGGGTTCCGCGAGCTCTTCTGCTACTGGTTCCGCGTGAAGAAGGTCTAGGCTCCCGCGATCCCCATGCGTCACGCGCAGATGACGATCGGCCTTCCGTCGGTGCGGAGGACTCCCTCGCCTACGACGACCTTCTCGCCAGACACGAGGTTCTCGTAGATTCCGTCCGGCAGCTCCGCGTTGACGTCGGCGCTCTGCCTGCGCAACGAGAAGACGCCGAGCTTGCGCCTGCCGTCATCGCGCGTGACCACGACGACGTCGTGGTCGTCGTCGGCGACGAACGAGATCGAGTCGTTGGCGCCGAGGACCTCGTGCTTGACGCGGGCGAGGCGGCGGATGAGGTCGCTCAGGTCGCGGCCGGTGTCCCAGGCGACGGTGTCGCGGTCAAAGAGGCTCGGCTGGTGTTCGCTCGCGACCTCCTGCCCCGCGTAGATGAGCGTCGTCCCCTTGAGGAAGAACGACAGCGCGGTGAGGTTCTCGAGGTCAAACGTGCCGTGCGCGAGCGAGGCGATGCGGGGCATGTCGTGGTTCTCGAGGAAGCGCAGCTTGTCGTAGTTGCCCGGGTAGACCGACTCCTGGAAGTCGAGAAGGTCGAGCCAGTGGCCGAGCGGGGTCTCGCCGCGTAGGTAGCGCTCGAAGGCCTCGCGGACGTCGTACTCGTACTCCATGTCGAAGGCCGAGAAGACCTCGATGTCGCGTGCGCAGTACATGCCGTCGCGGCGCAGGGCCTCCCCGAACGAGCGGTGTACCGTCTCGGCGAGCCACACGCAGTCGGGGTTGACCTCGGCGACCTCCTTGCGGGCGCGCTCCCAGAACTTGACGGGGACGAGCGACGCCACGTCGCAGCGGAAGCCGTCGACCATGCGAGCCCAGTAGCGCAGCGTCTCCACCTGGTAGTCCCACAGCCCCGGCGCCGCGTAGTCGAGGTCGATGATGTCGGTCCAGTCGCCCACGCGGTTGCCTGGCCTGCCGTCGGGCTTGTGGTAGAAGAACTCGGGATGATGCTCCCAGAGCATGGAATCGGGGGAGGTGTGGTTGTACACCACGTCGATCATGCAGCGCATTCCATTGGCGTGGATGGCGTCGACGAGGGCGAGAAAATCGTCGAGCGTTCCGTACTCGGGATTGACGGCGCGATAGTCTCGGTTGGCGTAGGGGCTGCCGAGTTCGCCCTTTCGGTTGAGCACCCCGATTGGATGGATGGGCATGAGCCAGACGTAGTCGGCACCGAGGGAGGCGATGCGCGGCAGGTCGGGGATGACCGAGCGAAACGTGCCCTCGGTGGTGTGGTTGCGTACGAAGACCGAGTAGATGACCTTGTTCCTGAGCGCGAGGTCGGTCGTGCGTGCCATCGGGTGCCTCCTTCGGCAGTGTCGAAAGATAACCCGCCAATTCTCATGAGTCACCGTCCCGGGAGCAAGGAGGAGACCACTCGTCGAGCGAAAAAATCCACTCACGGCAAAGCGAAAGACGAGACTGAATTATTACTTGCCGATTAACTCGATTCGTGCTGTAATAACACTCGAAAGCCACTGGAAATGTTACCAGTAACGATTCCAGTAACGTTTCCAACGAGGAGGAGGTGCAGATCGTGACGACTATCAAGACCGTGGCGGAGTACTGCGGCGTCTCGGTGAGCACGGTCTCGCGCGCCCTCAACGATCACCCCGACGTAAGCAATGAGGCCAAGGCCAAGGTCAAGGCTGCAGCGAAGAAGCTCCACTACGTACCCAACAGCAGCGCCCGCGACCTCGTGCGCACGAAGAGCGATTCGATCGGCGTGGTCGTGCGCGGTGCCGACAACACCTTCTTCGTTCCCATCGTGGGCGCCATCGGTGAGAGCTGCGAGCGCGCTGGCTACGACATGGTGCTCCGCCAGGCGTCCGCCCGCGCGGACGAGATCAAGGAAGGCGCCGAGCTCGTCAACTCCAAGCGCCTCAAGGGTCTTGTCCTTCTCGGCGGCCGCTACGACTACGCACGCGAGGACGCCGTCTCCATCGGCGTTCCCTTTGTCTGCTGCTCGTTCACCAACCAGTTCGGCAACCTCGAGAAAGACGCCTACTCGTCAGTCTCCATTGACGACTGCGCCTCCGCCTACGAGGCCACGAAGAGCCTCATCGCCAAGGGCCACCGGAAGATAGCCGTGCTTCTCGACTCCGTCCATGACCACTCCATCAGCGAACTGCGCTTCATGGGCTACTGCCAGGCTCTCGAGGACAGTGGCCTGCCTGTCGACCAGGAGCTTATCTGCGAGACGGTCGACTTCACGATGGAGGCGGCCTACGAGGCAACGGCAGAGCTTCTCGGGCGTCGCCCCGACGTCACCGCGGTCTTCTCCGTCGCCGACTCCATGGCGATAGCGGCCATGAAGGCGCTCTACGAGTTCGGAAGAAGAGTCCCCGAGGACTGCTCGGTCATCGCGATCGATGGCATCGAGTCGTCCCTCTACACGACACCTACGTTGACCACTCTGTCTCAGCCCCAGGAGACGCTGGGAGAGGAGGCGGTAAGGATCCTGGTGGACGTGCTGGAAGGCAGGGCGCAGAGCAGCCACATTCGCTTGAACACAACTCTGCGACCTGGCGGGACCGTTGGAATGGCACGATAGCTCGTTTTTGTCAGTGGGTACACGCGCGCTGAGGAGCGCGCAAGAAGACTAGGAGGAAGTCATATGTTTGGGAAGAGCATCACGCGCAGGTCGTTCATCGGCGGGGCAGGCCTCGCCACCATCGCTGGTCTCGCCGGCTGCTCGAGCAGCAGCTCCGACACCAGCAGCTCCGCGAGCAGCAGCGCATCGAGTTTCGATCGCAAGGGCTCCGTCTACTGGCTCAACTTCAAGCCCGAGCTTGATGAGACGGCGCAGAAGCTCGCCAGCGACTACATGACCGCTTATCCGAACGTCAAGGTCAAGGTCGTCACGGCCGCCTCGGGCACCTATGAGCAGACCCTGACCTCCGAGATGGACAAGTCCGCGGCTCCGACCCTCTTCGTCATCGGCAACCAGGATGGCGTCAAGGAGTGGGGCGACTACGCGATGGACCTCAAGGACAGCGCCATCGCCAAGCTGCTCAACACCGAGGACTACAACCTGTATGACGCCAGCGGCAAGCTCGTCTCCATCGGCTACTGCTTCGAGTGCTACGGCATCGTCGCCAACACCAAGCTCATCGAGTCCGCCGGCCACAGCATTGACGACATCAAGGACTTCGCCTCTCTGAAGACCGTCGTCGAGGACATCCACAAGAACGCCGCCACGCTCGGCTTCGACGCCTTCGCGGCGACCGATCTTGACTCCTCGTCGTCGTGGCGCGTCACCGGCCACCTCGCCAACCTCGAGTACTACTACGAGGAGCAGGACGACGGCGGCTGGGACAAGTGCCCCGCCTCCATCAAGGGCACCTACATGGAGAACTACAAGAACCTCTTCGACCTCGCCGTCAACAACGGCCCCGTCGATCCCACCACGCTTGCCACCGGCGGCCATGACCCCGCAACCGAGTTCACCGACGGCAAGGTCGCCTTCCTTCTCACCGGCTCCTGGGACTACGCGAACATCTCCAAGAAGCAGACCGAGACCCACTGCATCCCGTACTACTGCGGCGTGAAGGGCGAGGAGAAGGCCGGCCTCAACTGCGGCACCGAGAACCGCTGGGCCATCAACGACAACGCCTCGGACGAGGACAAGCAGGCCACGATGGACTTCATGGTCTGGCTGGTCTCCGATCCTGACGCCTCCAAGGCCATGGTCGAGCAGCTCGGCATCATGCCGTACACCGGCGCCGCCGAGAGCACCAACGGCTACCTCACGGATGCCGTCAAGTACTCCTCCGACGGTTGCTACACCATGGATTGGGCTACCAACTACCAGCCCAACGTCGACGACTACCGCGCCGCGCTCGTCTCCGCGCTCAACGCCTACACCGCCGATGAGTCCGACGCCAACTGGGCCCTCGTCAAGACCGCCTTCGTCGACGGTTGGGCGACCCAGTACGCCAAGGCGAACGCGTAGTTCTCACCGTATCTACTGGCACACTGGCCGGGCGGATGCGTCCGCCCGGCCCTTCTCTAGCCAAGGGAGTTGAGAATGAGCGCGAGCAAGAAGATATCGGCCAGCAACTCACGACTTCGGTCGCTCCAGCGCTGGGGTCTGCTCTTTCTGGGCCCTGTGGTAGCTGCGTTCATCATCGGGTTCGTCTGGCCCTTCATCCAGGGCATCTACCTTTCGTTCTGCAGCTTCAAACTGACCTCCAACGCCAAGTTCATCGGCGTCGCAAACTATCTGTCCGCCTTTGCCGATGACAGCTTCCGCTACTCGTTCGGCTATACGGCGCTCACGGCCATCGTGAGCCTCGTCCTCATCAACGTGATCGCGTTCGCCGTCGCCTACGCGCTCACCCAGGGCATCAAGGGGAGCAACCTCTACCGCACGGTCTTCTTCATGCCCAACCTCATCGGCGGCATCGTCCTCGGCTACATCTGGTCGATGATCTTCGATGGCATCCTCTCCGCGTACAGCACGTCGATCCTGCTCGACACCACGCTCGGCTTCTGGGGACTCATCATCCTCATGTGCTGGCAGCAGATCGGCTACATGATGATCATCTACATCGCCGGACTTCAGGCGGTGCCTGAGGACATGCTCGAGGCCGCTCGTATCGACGGTGCCACGAGGTGGCAGACCCTTACGAAGGTCACCATCCCCAACGTGATGCCCTCGATCACGATCTGCATGTTCCTGTCGCTCACCAACGGCTTCAAGCTCTTCGACCAGAACCTCGCCCTCACCGGTGGCCTGCCGTACATCATCCAGTCCGACGGCTCGACGGTGAACACGACCGAGATGCTGGCACTCAACATCTACAACACGTTCTATAACTCCAATACGTCCATGCGCGGCGTCGCGCAGGCCAAGGCCGTCATATTCTTCATCCTCGTGGCTGCCCTCGGTCTCTTCCAGCTCGCATATACCCGCAAGAGGGAGGTGCAGCAATAATGGCAGACAAGGACCATGCACTCGCTGCCGACAGGCGTCGCAAGACCGCACTGTCCATCCTCCTGGGCATCGTGTGCTTCATCTGGTGCCTCCCCGTCGTGTCCGTGGTGATCAACTCCTTCAAGGACAACACCTACGTCAAGACCGATACGTTTGCGCTGCCCAACAGCGAGACCTTCGTTGGCCTCCAGAACTTCGTCACCGGCATGACCTTCGGCAACTATCCGTTCTACAAGTCGGTCCTCTACAGCGTCCTCATCACCGTCGTCTCGACCTTCCTCATCCTCATGTTCTGCTCGATGGCCGCCTGGTTCATCGCCCGCGTGAACAACAAGGTGTGCAAGGTGATCTACTACCTCTGCATCTTCTCGATGGTCGTCCCCTTCCAGATGGTCATGTTCACGCTCTCCAAGACCGCCGACACGCTCAAGCTCAACACGCCGTGGACCATCCCCATCGTCTACCTCGGCTTTGGCGCCGGCCTCGCCATCTTCATGTTTGTGGGCTTTGTCAAGTCGATCCCGCTCGAGATCGAGGAGGCTGCCGCCATCGACGGCTGCGGTCCCATCCGCACCTTCTTCACGGTGGTCCTCCCCATGCTTCGCCCGACGCTCATCTCGGTGGGTATCCTCGAGATCATGTGGGTGTGGAACGACTACCTTCTCCCGTACCTCGTGCTCGATGTGAACGAGTACCGCACCATCCCGATTCACATCCAGTATCTCAAGGGTTCCTATGGCACGGTGGACCTGGGCGCCACGATGGCCCTCATCCTCCTCGCCATCATCCCTGTCATCGTCTTCTACCTCATCTGCCAGAAGTACATCATCAAGGGTGTCGCTGCTGGCGCCGTCAAGGGATAACGCCATGGTCCGCAGCAGTGGCATAATCCTTCCCATTTCCTCCCTTCCTTCTCCCTACGGGATCGGCACCCTCGGGGCGTCTGCCCACGAGTTCGTGGATTTCCTGGCTGCGGCAGGGCAGTCCTGGTGGCAGATTCTCCCCGTCGGTCCCACGAGCTTCGGTGATTCCCCCTACCAGAGCCCCTCGACCTACGCGGGCAACCCGTACTTCATCGACCTCGACCTGCTCGTGGAGGATGGTCTCCTCGAGCAGGATGAGGTGGACGCCCTCCCGTGGGGAACCGACCCCTCTCGCGTGGACTATCGCCTGATCTACGAGAACCGGCTCCCGCTCCTGCGCAAGGCCACCGAACGCGGCTGGAAGCGTGACGCCGCCGAGGTCGCCCGGTTCGCCGAGGACAATGACGGATGGCTTCCCGACTATGCCCTGTTCATGGCCGTGAAGAGGCACTTCGACATGGTCTCCTGGACCGAGTGGCCGGACGACGACATCCGACTCCGGAGGGCGAGCTCGATCGAGCGCTACCGCGAGCTCCTCGCCGACGACGTGAGGCTCTACACGTACCTGCAGTTCCTCTTCTTCAGGCAGTGGAACGCACTGCGTGACTACGCTCACGAACGCCGTGTGCGCATCTTGGGCGACCTGCCCATCTACGTAGCGCTCGATTCCGCAGACGTATGGGCGAGCCCCCAGTGGTTCCAGCTCGACCAGGATAACGTCCCCACAGGTGTAGCCGGGGTACCGCCCGACTACTTCAGCGCGGACGGCCAGCTCTGGGGCAACCCGCTCTACGACTACCGGGCCATGGCGCGCGACGACTACGGGTGGTGGATCAAGCGCATCGGAGGCGTGAGCAGACTCTACGACGCGATTCGCATCGACCACTTTCGCGGCTTCGAGAGCTACTGGGCGGTCCCGTACGGCGATACGACCGCCAAGCGCGGCACATGGGTCAAGGGTCCCGGCATGGACCTGGTCGGGCTTCTCTCGAAAACGTACCCTGACCTGTTCTTCATTGCGGAAGACCTCGGCTATCCGACGCCTGAGGTCAGCAAGCTCCTCGCTGACTCGGGCTTCCCGGGCATGAAGGTGCTCGAGTTCGCCTTCGACTCGCGTGACGAGAGCAACTACCTGCCCCACACCTACGTGCCCCACTGCGTGTGCTACACGGGCACGCACGACAACCCTCCTCTCGAGGGCTGGCACAAGGAGGCCGACCCCGCCGATGTCAGGTTGGCGGAGCGCTATCTCGGCATCACCGATGACGAGGGCTTCGTGTGGGGGTTCGTCCGCGGTGGCATGAGCAGCGTCGCTGAGCTCTTTATCGCTCAGATGCAGGATTATCTCGAACTTGGGTCCGAGGCCCGGACGAACGTCCCCGGGATCCTCGGCGGCAACTGGCAGTGGCGCCTCGTTCCAGGACAGACGAGCTCAGAGCTCGCCGAGCACATCGCCACTATGACACGCATGTATGGAAGGAGCGCGAGACGCTAATGGCAGAGGTCAGCTTCAAGCATGTCAGGAAGGTCTACCCGAACACGGAGTCCAAGAAGGACAAGAAGAACAAGAAGAATGGGCACGGCAACGATGGCGGCAGCAACCTCGAGGTGACCGACGAGGGCGTCCTCGTCGTCAAGGACTTCAACCTCGACATCGCCGACCGCGAGTTCATCGTGCTCGTCGGTCCCTCCGGGTGCGGCAAGTCCACGACGCTGCGCATGATCGCCGGCCTCGAGGACATCACCGGCGGCGAGATCACCATCGACGGCAAGGTGGTCAACGACATCGATCCCAAGGACCGTGACATCGCCATGGTCTTCCAGAGCTACGCCCTGTACCCGCACCTGTCCGTCTACGACAACCTCGCCTTCCCCCTCAAGATCAGGAAGGTTCCCAAGGACCAGATCGACAAGAAGGTCCGCGAGGCCGCCGAGACCCTCGGCATCACCGAGTACCTCGACCGCAAGCCCAAGGCCCTCTCCGGCGGCCAGCGCCAGCGCGTCGCCATCGGCCGCGCCATCGTGCGCGAGCCCAAGGTCCTTCTCATGGACGAGCCGCTCTCGAACCTCGACGCCAAGCTCAGGAACCAGATGCGCGCCGAGATCATCAAGCTCCGCCAGAAGATCGACACCACCTTCATCTACGTCACGCACGACCAGGTCGAGGCCATGACGCTCGGCGACCGCATCGTCATCATGAAGGACGGCATCGCCCAGCAGATCGGAACCCCCACCGAGGTCTTCGATCACCCCTCCAACATCTTCGTCGCCGGTTTCATCGGCGTGCCGCAGATGAACTACTTCGATGCCGAACTCAAGAAGAACGGCTCCCAGTATGTCGTCGAGGTCGACGGCGTGACCGTGGTCCCGTGCGAGGAGAAGCAGGCTCGTCTCGCCGCCAACAACGTGGTTCCGCAACCCATCACGCTGGGCGTTCGCCCCGAGCACCTCGTCATCACCGCCCCTGGCAAGGACACGCTGAGCGGCACCGTCGACGTGTCCGAGATGATGGGCTCCTCTGTCCACCTGCACCTGGACTGCGACGGCAAGGACGTCATCGCCATCGTCCAGACCCAGGAGATCCATGAGGTCTATAAGGACGGCTTCCCCGTGGGTCGCGAGGTCTCCTTCGCCTTCGACGGGAACGTGGTGCACATGTTCTCGAAGGAAGGCACCGAGAAGAACCTCGAGTTCTAGTTACGGCAATTCGCCTGGAGCGATGACGGGCTCCCTTTCCGGCCCATTCTCTCCCCGGGTATTGCAGGCGGCAGGTCCGTGCTCCCCCCTCCTCGGACCTGCCGCCACTTTTCTGTCTCGGTGGCGCACGCGTGCGCGGCATTTGTCGCGACGACGTCGACCCACGCGCGTGCGGAGGGGCCCCAACGCACGCGTGAGCTGAGTTTTACCGGACGAATGCAACGTGCGCGGCATTCGTCGCGACAAGGTCGAGCCACGCGTGCCCCGGCGCCCTTCTCCGCACGCGTGGATGCACTTTTACCAGACAACTGCAACGTGCGCGGCATTCGTCGCGACAAGGTCGAGCCACGCGTGTGCGAAGGGGTCCCGAAGCACGCGTGGATGCACTTTTACCGGACAACCGCAACGTGCGATGCGTTTGTCGCGACGAGGTCGACCCACGCGTGCCAGCCAGCCACCTGGAAAAGCAACCTGTCCCCTTTTCCAGGTCAAAGCCTGCGGAGAAATTCGAGCGCTCGTGGCGCCCAGTCCCATGCGGAGGTGTGGAAGGCGAGGCCACAACCATGGCCGCCCGTGGGATAGACGCGGCAGTCGTGCGAGACCCCCTGGGCCTCGAGTGCGGATGCGAGCAGCTCGACATTCTCGCTGGGGACGGTGTCGTCATCTTTGCAGGCCCAGGCAAACGTAGGCGGAAATCCGTCGCGAACCAGGTGCTCGACGGAGAGCGAATCTCGCAGCGTCTCTTCTCCGCCCGTGAGCGCGAGGAAGCTCCCCTCGTGCGTGACGTCTCGCCTGAAGCTGATCACGGGGTAACCGAGGATCAGCGCGTTCGGCAGTGCGCCTCGGCGCTCTTCCATCGCGAGGGCCGTCGCGGAGGCGCAGAGATGCCCCGCCGCGGAGAAGCCGACCAGCGAAATCCGCCGCCGGTCGATGCCATAGTCGTCCGCATGCTCGCGGACCCACGCGAGCGCGTCGAGAAGGTCGCGCTGAGGCTCCGGCCAACGCGAGGGGGCCACGCGGTAGCGCAGCGTGAATGAGGCGAAGCCCCGGTCCTCGAAGTAGCGCTGCACCGGCGTTCCCTCGTTCTGGAAGCTCACCATCTCATAGCCGCCGCCGGGACAGACGATCACCGCGGGACGCCGACCTGACTTCTCGGCGTCCAGGCGGGGAGTGATGAGAAACGCAGCGCTGGGGTCCACGAACGAGGAGCCCTCGTACGGATGCCAGTCATCCCAGGCGCGCAGCGTAAGGCAGCGACGCTTTCCCGACTGCAGCTCGAGAGCGAGGTTGGCCGCATCGACGAGCTGGTCGGCGAGGTCGCATAGGTCGTCTCCCCATGGCGTAAGTGCGCGATATCGAGAGAGCCGCAGCGGTTCGCTCACCAGGCCTGCGGGGAAGAGCTCGAGCGAATGGTCCGAGTACAGGTAGTGGAGCCAACTCCTCATGCCGGGGCGTGCGAGGATGCCTTCGATTGAGTCGAGCGTCGTAAACATGCGATTCCTTCATGGATGAAGTGGCAGATGTCCCTACCTGGTGTACCCGATTAACCGACTTTCGTGAAGGGCCCGGCATCCGAGAGTGGTGCCGGGCCTCCTGCGTCTCACGGCGGGTTTTGTAATGGCTCTTGCACGGCGTCACCCGCCGCGGTTCTCGCCACCGGCTCGGGCTACCATGGGGGAGAGTCAACGCCAGAGCACGGCGCACATACTTGAACCACACGACCGCCGGGAGGACGAGCATGGATGACGAGAAGCCCTCGGGACAGGCGCCCGACAAGGTGAGCAATGGCAGGACGATGCCGGGCAAGACCTATCATAGGGGACCGGTCATCTACCGCGGACACATGATTCCCGAGGACACGACCACGGGGCACCTTCTCGCCTCGCACGGCGACACGGACTGGCTGCACGAGGACCCCTGGCGCGTCATGCGCATCCAGGCGGAGTTCGTGGACGGCTTCGGTGCCCTCGCCGAGATTGGCCCTGCCGTCGCGGTGTTCGGGTCTGCGAGGACCGACAGCGCCGACCCGTCATATGCCAAGGCGGTGAACGTTGGCCGCAGGCTCGCCGAGGAGGGCGTGGCCGTCATCACGGGCGGAGGACCGGGCATCATGGAGGCCGCCAACCGTGGTGCGGCCCTGGCAAAGGGCACGTCGATCGGCCTCGGCATCGAGCTCCCCTTCGAGGAGGGCATCAACGACTTCGTCAACGTCGGCATGACCTTCCGCTACTTCTTCGTGCGCAAGACCATGTTCGTGAAGTACTCGAGCAGCGCCGTGATCTTCCCCGGGGGATTCGGCACGCTCGACGAGATGTTCGAGCTGATCACACTCATGCAGACCCAGAAGATTCGTCCCAGGCCCGTCGTGATGGTGGGAACCGCGTACTGGGGCGGTCTGATTGACTGGATTCAGGGCACGATGGTCCCCTCGGGCACGGTCTCAAAGCTCGATCCCGGCCTCGTGTCCGTCACCGACGACGAGGACGAGGCGGTTCGAATCGCCCTGAGCGGCGTCGAACGATAGGGCAGGCTGGCGAGAAGGGAGCCCGACATCGAAAGCGTGGTCGCGAGACGGCGTTCGCCAGGCCGCGACAATCGATGCCGTGCGGGTCAACGGAAAGGGCCCTTTGACGGGCACTTTACCGAAACCACCCCAGCGGTGCTTCTCGCCAGGCGCAGTATGTGGGCAACGAAAGACCTACAAAGTAAGAGAAAGCAGCAGAACGGGTTCGCGCGTTGCCGCGTTCCCGGTTTGTGCCTGCGCGAGGGAAGGAAGCGCATCGTGGCCGCGAAGCTCCCCATCAAGAAGGTCGTCGAAGGCCTGCTCAAGCTCCAGGACTCGGGTGAGGACGCCACCCTCATCGGCATCGGTCCCATGAGCTCGAACCTGCTCCAGGCAACGTTCGAGCTCGCGCGGGAATGCGACTTCTCCCCGATGTACATCGCGTCGCGCAACCAGGTGGACTCAGACGAGTTCGGCGCCGGCTACGTCAATGGCTGGGACCAGGCGCGCTTTGCCGCCGACATCAAGACAGCCGCTGCGAAGGCCGGCTATACCGGCGATTACTACCTCTGCCGTGACCACGGCGGACCTTGGCAGCGCGACGAGGAGCGCAACGCCCACCTGCCCGAGGGCGAGGCGATGGACAGGGCGAGACGATCCTACCTCGCGGACATCGAGGCCGGCTTCGACCTGCTCATGATCGACCCGACCAAGGACCCCTATCAGATCGGCAAGGTCATTTCTCTCGACGTGGTCCTTCGCCGTACCGTCGACCTCATTCAATACTGCGAGGACAAGCGCCGCGCCCGCAACCTTCCCGAGATTGGCTACGAGGTGGGCACCGAGGAGACCAACGGCGGCCTGACGTCTACCGAGAAGTACCAGACCTTTATCGAGGAGCTCAAGGTCGAGCTCGGAAGGCGTGGGCTGCCCATGCCCACGTTCATCGTCGGGCAGACGGGCACCCTCGTGCGTATGGCCGAGCAGGTCGGCCACTTCAACTTCCAAAACGCTCGCGAGCTCGCGGATATGGCCAAAGGCTACGGCGTCGGCCTCAAGGAGCACAACGGAGACTACCAGGATGACGTCACGCTGCTCCAGCACGTCCCGTCTCACGTCACTGCCTCGAACGTGGCACCGCAGTACGGGACTGAGGAGACTCGCGCCTACCTCACACTCTGCAAGCTGGAGCAAAGCCTTGTGGACGAGGGCTTCGTCGAGAAGAAGGACCAGTCGGACCTCTCCCACGTGCTTCTCGTCAAGGCGATCGAGACCGAGCGCTGGCGCAAGTGGATGGTCGGCGAGGACACCAAGCTCACCGTCGACGACATCCTCGCCAACGAGAGGCTCGCGCTCGACGTCCTCGACATCTCAGGTCACTACGCATTCAATGACGCCGAGGTCAAGAGGGAGACGGAGAGGCTCTACGCCAACCTCGAGGCAAACGAGATCGACGGCCAGAGATTCGTGGTCGAGCACATCAAGCGCCCGATTCGCCAATACATCGCATGCTACCGCCTGGAGGGCGTCAGCACGCGGATCAGGGGAGCTCTCTCAGAGCAGTAGCGTGCGACCGGGTGCGCCCCGCCTACGCCCACTCGCTGCGCCATTCCTTCATGGCAATGAGTACCTGGTCGAAGGCTCTGCCCTTCTCGGTGAGGGCGTACTCGACCGTCACGGGCACGGTCGGTTTGACGGTCCGGCTGATGACGCCGTTTTCCTCCAACCCGCGAAGCGTGTCGGTGAGGCTCTTCGTGGAGACGCCGAGCGCACGGCTCAACTCGTTGAAGCGCATGGTTCCGAGGTGCAGCTGCTCGAGGACGAGGAAGGCCCACTTCCCCTTGAAGACGCGCATCACATCTTGGATGCTCGAGAGGCAGACGGAGTCATAGGTATCCATAAGCAATCCTTTACAATGTGAAGCAACTTTGTTTCATGATGCATTGTATCTAAATAGTGCCTTCTTTCCAGCGCAAAGCGCTCCTCGTAAAATGATGCAAGCAAACAAGCATTTAGGAAGGAGCCCGATGATGGGAGAGAAGAGACAGCCAGTCGTCTTCGTGGGACATGGCTCGCCGCTCAACGCGATCGCCGACAATGACATACGTCGCGGATGGCAGGAGATGGGCAAGTGTCTCGGCAGGCCGAGGGCGATTCTCGCGATATCTGCTCACTGGTTCACCCATGGCCGTTGGGTGCGCACCGCTGCACACAACCCGCAGATCAACGACATGTACGGCTTTCCCGACGAGCTGTACGCAGTCCACTATGCGCCCGACGGCGCGCCCGACGTCGCCGCCCGCGCGCTCGCCCTTCTCGGTGACGCTGCCACGGGTACCGAGAGCTGGGGCGTCGACCACGGCGTGTGGTCCGTGCTCTGCAACATGTATCCCGAGGCGGACGTGCCCGTCGTCATGGTCAGCTGCGATGGTGACGCTGCACCCGACGCCCATCTTGAGGTCGGCCGGCGCCTTTCGGCGCTTCGTGACGAGGGCGTGATGATCGTCGCGAGCGGGAACGTCGTGCACAACCTGCGTGCCGTGGACTGGGACAAGTCCGACGGCTTCGACTGGGCGGACGACTTCGACGATCGGGTCCGAGACCTCATCCTCGCCCGCGACTTCGACTCGGTCGCGCGGTATACGCAGCTCGCGGGTTGGCAGCGCGCGATTCCCACCCCTGACCACTTCCTGCCGCTGCTCACGGCCCTGGGCGCCGTGCGAGACGACGACGAGACGGTCGTCTGGAACCGCATTCGCGAGCTGGGCAGCATGAGCCAGACCTCATACCTCTTTCGATAGGTGAGAGTTTGGATAAGAATCGGCAGACTTCCTCAAGTTGAGACGCGAAATTTGAGCGGAGGCTGTCTGCGGGAGTGTGGTCTCGGAGTGAATCATGCTGCGGGCTGTTGAGCCGCGGGTGGAGCGAAACGTATAGTTTAGGAGCACGGTTCCGCGGCCGTGCTGGGTATGTGTCAGGGCTTGGAGACTTCGTCTCGGGCCCTGACTTTTTATGCGGACCTATGCGACGTTCAGGAACGACAGCAGCTGCGGCCACTCTCGTGCGGCCGTGCCCAGGCCGCATTCATAGGCTTCCAGCAGCTTGTCCTCGTTCTTCTCGTCCATGCCGATGTCAAGCTCTGGTCCAGGCCAGATGGCAAAGACCTCGCCGGCGTCGTGCATGCGCTCGATGGACCGATTCTGCTCGTTGTACGTGCGAGGGCGCGCCTCGAGTGCCGACACGAGTCGCGGATACCGCGCGTACCGCACATGAGCTGCGGGAATCGTCCAGTCTGCCTCGTCCTGAACGAAGCCCCTGGGACGGGTGAGGACGACGACCTGTCGTCCGTGGTAGCGCGGGCGCCCGTATTCGACGGGGATGCTGTCGGCCGCACCGCCATCGATGAGACTCTTGCCGTCCACCTCCACGGGCTTGTTGGCAAAGGGCATGGCGGTCGTGGCCATGAGGTAGCGCGTGCCGCGGTCGACGTCGCCGCACTTGCCGAAGGTGTGATAGTCGGCCCCGCCCGTCTCTATGTTGGTTGCGACGGAGACGAGCTCGACGGGGGAGTCGGTGAACCAGCCCGAATCGATGTCCTCGAGGTCGTGGGGGATGGTCTCGTAGATGAACTCCGAGCCCACGAGATCGCCGGTTCTGATCTTGGACTTGAGCGAGATGAAGCGCCAGTCGTTTCGATACTTCATGTTGATGTAGGCCATGCGCCCGGTCGCGCCGCTTGCATAGTTGTAGCCACAGACGGCTCCCATCGACGTCCCGACCACCGACTCCGCGAGCAGGCCGTGGTCGAGGAAGAAGTCGAGCACGCCCGCGGTGAAGAGGCCTCGCATCGCCCCACCCTCCAACACGAGCTGGAACGGACGGGTGGGGACGTCCTGCCAAACGGGATGGTCGACGCTTGCTGCCTGTGCCATGACGGCCTTCTTTCCGATTCGACAAGCGTTACTGATACCCAATAGGTAACGCCGTAATCACGGAATTCGCGCGTCCACCGTGAGCCTCGGCCCCGCACGAACGATTTCCGCGCCGCGAAGTCGGATGGAGACGGGTTGTCAGCCCATCAAAATAGCACTTAACCCCACAAGTTGCTCGAACTGGCAGAATTTCTGGCAGTTGGGACAATCTGTGTGGTTCGCAATCCCCACAAGTTGCTCGAACTGTCTGGATTTCTGCCAGTTGGATCAGCCTGTGGGGTTTTCGCCGTGAGCCGCCAATCCGTGGGCGGCAGTGAATCTGCCGCGCCCGTCGTGACACGTGCATTCTGACTAATCTGACAAAACTTGTTCGATTGCCTGCTCAGAGGCCATATTTGAGCCCGATTTGGGCGTTTTCGAGCCTCTGGGGAGCCTGGCGAAGGATATCGAGCGCTGATAGCGTCATTGACATGGATACCAGACTCACATATCCCAGCTCTCTCGCGCTCATCCGCCAGGCTCGCTGCCGCGGGGTGATGAGCATCATGCCCCTTGCGGACAATCCGGAATGGGGACTTGTGGACCGCAGGCCCGTCGAGCAAGAGATCATGCTGGGGTATGGCTCTCTCGGAAAGCCACGAATCCTCGTCCCGAAGCACAACAGGACCTATGCCAGTTGCGTCGACACTCGGATCTGCGAAGAGAACCTCCCTTCGGGGTCGTTCGTGAGAATCGTCCGTGGCGGCTATCGGTACGTGCTCTCCGAATCGCCGGCGCTCGTCGTGGTTCGGGCGGCGGCGGAGTGCCAGGCCGCGGGCAGGGGAATACCCGACTCCCTGGCGGTCATGGCGGTCGCGGCACTCATCACGGAGCTCTGCGGAACCTATGCGTTTTCGGCTACCGACCAGATCGGGGAGGAGTGCTGCTTTGGCCGCGAGCCGGTGCTCTCGATGTCCGAACTCAACAGATACCTCTCGGAAGCGCGAGGCATTCGCGGCCTTCGGCTCGCGCGGCGGGCGGCAAAGCTGGCATTCGAGAACTCCTTCTCTCCCCGCGAGACCTGCCTCGCGCTCATGCTCTGCTCACCGCCTTGCTACGGTGGCCTCGGGCTGCCGAGGCCGGTCCTCAACGGACCCCTGACCTTCACGGACCATCAGAGGACCCTGCTGTGGCATGAGTCAAGACCGGACCTCTTCTGGGAGCTCTATCGCCTGGTCATCGAGTACAACGGCGGCACGCATGACTCCCTGGAATCGAAGACCGAGGACGACAGGCGGACGCTCGACTACGCGGTCTGCGGCATCGCGGTCTTCACGGTGCGAGACTCTGACATCTCGAGCGTGCTTGCCATGGAGCAGCTCGGGCGCAAGTGCGTGGAGGTCATGTCCAGGACCGCGCGGAAGCGTCTCGTCGATGCGTTGCTCGGGCGCATCGAATCCGGGGCCAGGCCTGAGGCCAGGGAGGCTGCCCTTGACGTCCTCCTCCGCCGAGGCAGGCGGGTTTGGCTCTGACGGCGTGTCGCGCGGCCGGCGTCGTGCGACAATGGCGACCGTAGGCTCACGTCCGGAGGTGGCATGGCGCGCAGGGGGCATCGCAGGATTCCAAGACCGTTCGCCGCGGGGCTTGTCGCGTGGGCGTGCCTGGTCGCGTTCGTGGCGGCGAGGTCATCGCGCTACTACGGCGTCGACTGGTCGAGGATCCTCGAGTATCGCGCCCTGCTCAGGCGCTTCGGGACATTCGCAGTCCTGTCGCTCGTCGGCGTGCTCGCCGTGGTGGGGCTCGCCGTCACGTACCGAAGACGTTCCGCGCGTCGTCGCATCCGCTCCCTGGTCGCCGGCCGTGCCGAGATGACCCCCGAGGCGTTTCTCGCCGCGAGGCGCACGGGCACCAAGCGCGTCGGCGAGAAGGACTTCCCGGGGGTCTACGTCCTCGACAACGTGGCAAAGGACCGCTACTACGTCGGTCAGGGGCAGCGCGTCCTCGACCGCGTGTTCCAGCACTTCTCGGGTCGCGGCAACGGCGACGTATATGCTGACTGGTCGTACGGTGACGCCTTCACCATCAGGACGATCGCGTTGCGGGGAAGCGGCTACCGCTCGCTCGACGACCTCGAGCGCGATGCCATCGCGACGTATGACGGGTGGGGCAGTGGCTACAACAAGACCCACGGCAACGGCGCCTGACCCGAGGCTTGGCCCGCGCTACCTCACGACGACGGCGGCCGCCGGAAGGGGCAGCTGCCGGTCGCTCGCCACGAAGGTGTTGTTGCCCGGCTCCGACGGCTTGTCCGGCCACTCCGGGACGTATGCCACGTGCGCGAACTCGTTCTCGAAGGCCTCGATCACCTCATGGAGCGTCCGGGATTTCCGTCCCTCCGCAGCGCAGCGCACGTTGGCGAGATAGACTCCGCCGGGAGCGAGGTGCTCGTGGACCACGCGGGCTCCCTCGTCGGTCTTGAGCGGGCCGAGCGGCCGGTTGCCCGAGAACGCGTCGTTCACGATCACGTCGAACGGATCGCTGGCCGCGCGCAGGTAGTCCCAGCCGTCCCCGTTCTCCAGCCGAAGCCGGTCGCCTGCGACCTCCTCGGCCTCCCCGAGGAAGAAGAACTCGCGCGCGAGGGCAGTGACCTTGGGGTCCACCTCGACGGCGTCGATCCGTGCGGTGCCATGCGTCGCCAGGTACTTGGGCAGGGAGTATCCGCCGCCGCCCACCACGAGCACGCGTCGAGCCCCGCACGCCTCGATGACCTCCGCCATGTTCCTGTGGTAGACGCAGGCGAGCTCGAAGCGCAGCTCCGGCTGAACGTAGCTCACGCTCTGGTAGGTCCCGTTGACGTTGAGCAGGCGCACGGGCGTCCCGTCGGCGTCGGCCGAGTCAAAGACGAGGGTGGTGCCGAAGCGGGTGCGACGCATGGTCACACCCCGTCTGGCGAGCAGCCTCGGAAGCGCCGCGACCACGCCCACAAGGACCAGGCATACGATGGTCGAGACAATTAACGCCGTTTGCACGATTCAAAACCCTTCGTGTGGGGGATACAAAGACAAAAGACCAATCTCCCAGTTTAGAAGATTGTGAGTAGCGTCGCGGCTCGGCTATACTACACATGCAGTTTTCGGCCTAAAGGCCGTCGATGGATTCAAATTGGAGGGCTTTCTCATGATTCTCGGAATGGGTGTTCCTGAGCTTCTCGTCATCCTTGTCGTGGTTCTGGTGATCTTCGGGCCCAAGAACCTCCCCAAGCTCGGCTCCGCTCTCGGCAAGACCGTCAAGAACGTTCGCGAGGGTATGGACGAGGGTGCTGACGACAAGGACAAGAAGTCTGACGGCGCTGCTGCTGAGACCGAGGCCGAGGAGGTCATCGAGGACGAGGACGACGCCGATGCCGACGAGTCCGCCACTGCAACCGCCGAGAAGACCACGTTCTGCCCCAAGTGCGGCGCCGAGAACCCCGCGGGTAACGCCTTCTGCTCCAAGTGCGGCGCCAAGCTCGACTCCGAGAAGTAGCGAGCCCTCCCGTCACAGACAGGTTCAGTAACGCACGGAGACGACAGTAGAGAGCGAAGCATGGATAACAGCAAGGAAATCATTCTCACCCCAGAAGGCAAGCAGAAGCTTCTCGACGAGCTCGCGTTTCGCGAGGGCGAGAAGTCCGAGGAGATCAAGGCGGCCCTCCAGGAGGCGCGCGGCTTCGGTGACCTTTCCGAGAACGCCGAGTTCGATGCCGCCAAGGAGGATCAGTCCCAGAACGCCTCCCGCATCACGGAGATTCGCCAGATTCTCTCGGTGGCGAAGGTCGTCGAGGACAACGGCAAGAAGCGCAGCCTCAAGGTCTCCATCGGCACGACCGTCGAGCTCGATGACGAGAGCGGCAAGAAGACCAAGTTCACGATCGTGGGCACCACCGAGACCGACTCGCTCAACCGCAAGATCTCCAACGAGTCTCCCGCCGGGGCCGCCCTCATCGGTCACAAGAAGGGCGACGAGATCGAGTTCGTGACGCCGTCCGGCAAGACGAAGAAATATACGATCACAGCGATCTCCCGCTAGCGTTCGTGCGAGTGCGTTAGTCCTTCGCCCCGTGTCTGCTGCTCGCAGGTACGGGGCTCTTTTGTTCCGATGACCATCCAAGTCCACGGAGGTACCATGTCCGACGAGAGCTCCATCCCCACGCCCACCGATGAGAGGGCGACGCGTCGCGCGCGTCGACAGGCCCTCATCGACGCGGGCATCAACCCCTATCCCGTGCGCTCCGAGGTCACGACCCACGTCGCCGACATCGAGGAGAGGCACGCCGACCTCGCCGACGGCGAGTCCACCGAGGACGTGGTCTCCGTCGCCGGTCGCATCCGGGCCATCCGCAACCAGGGCAAGGCGGCCTTCGTCGTGCTCGAGGACGTCACGGGGTCCATCCAGCTCTTCTGCCGCGTGAACAACCTCTCCGACCAGGACTGGGCGCTTCTCGGCCAGCTCGACCTCGGCGACATCGTCGGCGCCACGGGCACGGTCATGCGCACGCGCCGCGGGCAGCTGTCCGTCTCGCCCACGAGCCTCACCATCCTCTCCAAGAGCCTTCGGCCCCTGCCCGAGAAGTTCCACGGGCTCACCGACCGCGAGGTGCGCTACCGCCAGCGCTACGTCGACCTGATCATGAACCCCGACGTGCGCGACACCTTCCGCCGCCGGAGCCAGATCATCTCGCTCATCCGCCGCTACATGGAGTCCGACGGGTACATGGAGGTCGAGACCCCCATGATGCACGCCATTCTCGGCGGCGCCAACGCGAAGCCCTTCGTCACGCACTTCAATGCCCTCGACCGCGACTTCTTCCTGCGCATCGCCACGGAGCTGCCGCTCAAGCGCCTCATCGTGGGCGGCATGGAGCGCGTCTTCGAGATCGGTCGCCAGTTCCGCAACGAGGGCATGGACCTCACGCACAACCCCGAGTTCACGAGCATGGAGGCGTACTGCGCCTACTCCGACCTCGAGGGCATGAAGCGCCTCACCGAGGGGCTCTTCAAGGCCATCGCCCGCGAGGTCTGCGGCTGCGAGGAGGGCCACGAGGCCATCACCTACCAGAGCCAGACCGTGGACATGAGCGGCACCTGGGCTTCTCGCCCGCTCTCCGAGATCGCCTCCGAGGCCGTCGGCGAGCACGTGGACATGGACACCCCCGTCGGGCGCCTGCGCGAGCTCTGCGAGGAGAACGGCATCGAGTGGCAGCCCAACTGGGGCGTGGGCAAGCTCGTCTTCGAGCTCTACGACGAGCTGGGGGAGAGCACCATCGTCAACCCGACGTTCGTGTGCGACTATCCCGAGGAGGTCAGCCCGCTCTCCAAGCGCAAGGACGACGACGCCCGCCTGACCGACCGCTTCGAGCTGGTCATCTGCGGACACGAGTACGCCAACGCGTTCTCCGAGCTCAACGACCCGGTCGACCAGGCCGGTCGCTTCGCCGAGCAGGTCGCCGCCAAGGGGTTCGGCGACGACGAGGCCATGGGCTACGACTACGACTACGTGCGCGCGCTCGAGTACGGCATGCCGCCGGCGGGTGGCATCGGCTACGGAATCGACCGCATGATCATGCTCTTCTGCGACGCGCCCTCCATCCGAGACGTGCTGCTCTTCCCGCAGATGAAGCCCGAGACCATCACTCGCGCGGACATCGAGGCCCAGGTGGGAGGCGTGTCCACCGACAACGCCGCCGCCTCGCTCGACGCGATCGCCGCCGACAGCGACGCGGGCGCGAGCCTCGAGCAGGCCGCCGCGCCAGCGCCCGAGC
>RCMY010000679.1_pt1 | contig 32338 bp, 25 predicted proteins | sample 2041341 | NCBI WGS metagenome assembly RCMY01 (sample SAMN09708234, study PRJNA481090) | Marine sediment metagenome, whole genome shotgun sequencing project. | reverse complement strand
AGTTTCAGGCCAAGGACAACGGCTTCGCCACGCTCCGTCATGGCGAGAACTTCGTCAATCTCGAAACAAACGAGAAACCCGGCTCCAATTGGGGCCGGGTGATTCTGTTTGTTCCTGACCCGGATGCGATGCATCGGCTCGTCGTCAGCACCGGTTTCACTCCCGAGACAGAACCCCGGGACGCCCCTTGGGGCGAGCGGTACTTCCATGTCCGGGATCCCGATGGGCATGAACTCAGCTTCGCCCGAAAGCTCTGAGTTCAACTAGGCACCCGCCGCCCAGCCCTATCAGCCGCAGTGAATAGGGATGCCTAGTCGAACTGGCGTGGCGGTGAACTCCACGTTGAATCGAGCGGCTCTTGGAGCCAGGTCTGCATCTGCTTCTCCATGAAGGAGATCAGTTGCATCCGTTGATCGATGCGGTCATCGAGCAGATCGTGAACGTCGGTGCCCTCAAGCCCGTCGAGAATCATCTCGAAGGCATGCACCTTGACCGGGCACCCGCTGGTGCGGTTTGGTGTTGGGGCGAAGACTGAGGCGGTGGTGGTGTGGGGCCGAAGCATACTTTATGTATCGGCGTCGGGATCGGGCCCCAATATGGGCCAACCGCAGAGTCTGCACTAGGGAGAATTGCTAACGAACTACCCCAGAATCCCGGTTCGCTGCCGAATTTCGGCCGATTCTCCAAATCCCAACGGCATATATTATCTGCTCACACCGCTATCCAGGGTCGCTAACCAGCTGGCGAGGCCAGCCGGCTCGGGGATCCGGCCGAGGACGTTGAGGTACATCCGAGTAGGCGGAACCGGAACTTGGGCTAGCCAGTAATCCCTGTTCGGTGCTTGAGTTCTTGCGACTCGCTGAAGCCCATGAGCACCTCAGCCCGATCGACTCCATCCTCGAGCAGCCCGGCCCAGTAACGGGCACCGCTGGGATCGGGTCCCCGACCCAGCACATTGAGGTACACCCGCTCCACGAATGCCCCGCTCGAGAGCATTCCGTAGCGGTTGCGAAACTCTGCACTCGCTACGAAATACGCGGCAATGTCAATCGTATGCATCCGCAGGGACCGCCAATAATCAAAGCCGGCACGATCCGGAACGCGGTCGAAGGCGGCGAGGTACAAACGAGCCAAGGTTGCATCGCGTCCAGTCATCGACTGATAGGGCTCACCGACCAGGCCACCGGTGAGGCTGGGCGCTGGTTTGGGCGGCTCCGAGGGAGCGGGCTGAGTGGGAACCGGCGAGACTGGGGTGGAACCAACAGACCGCGAAACCGTGTCCCGGACCCGTCCCGCTGTATCAACGAATTGGATCGTCATGCGGGATGCCGACGCAGTCAGTCTGATCGCGCCGTTCTTGTCGGCGACCCGCTTCTTGGACCCGGGGATCGGGGTACCGCCGAACCCGAACGGTGCGCCGCCGAGGCCGTTTACGAAGTAGAGAATGTCTTTTTCGATGCGCTCGTAGTGATGCCGGTGGCCGGCGAATGACGCATCGATTCCCCATTGGGCGAATGGCCACCGAATGCTCGCTTTACCCCCCGATGGAGAGACGTATCCCGGGTAATGATGGGTGACAATCTTCCACACGGCGTCTGAGGCTGCAGCGGTGGTGCGAAGCCACTCACCTTGTTTGGATCCCGCCTTGTTGCCGTCGGGCTCGAGGTAGTAGTCGTCCAAAACGAAGACGTGGAGCGGGCCGATTCTTACGTCGTAGTAGCGACCATTCCCTGGCAGCGTCATCAGATCGTGCCAAGCACCGCGCGTGTTGCCATTCCCATCAGCCTCTAGGAGGGGAGTTCCGGGATCGCCCCAGTCGTGGTTACCCAGCGCAGGAAAGAACGTTCCGGCGTCCACGAACCGCTGATAGAAGCGGAGTGCCTTCCGTTGAAGAACTTCATGGGGATCAACACCATCAGCGCTATAGACGTTGTCGCCCAGGGTGAAGACAGCATCGGGCTGCCAGCGGTCGACCAGTCGAGCAACGGCAGCTTGACCAGGTGAGTCCACTCCGTAATCACCAAAGAGTGCAACTCGGACATTTTCCTCCGCCCCGGCCGGAAGTGTCAGGAACGGCGAGACCGCCGCGGCGGCCCCGATTGTTCCCGCCGCGCCAACTCGTCCCAGAAATTTTCGCCTCGATTCCACGGCATCAAAACTACTGGCGGGACACGCCGCCGAACTGGGGTTTGGCTAGATCGTGCTAGGTAATGCCACCCGGAGTGGTTCCCCACTACTGATTCGGACGAGCAGACGGAGAAGGCTTGACCTGCTCAGCAGTTGCCGCATCCAAGGCGAGTTCCAATTCGTGAGCGCGGTGAAGTGAGGGGACGAACTCGGTTAGAGCGATACGGATCGCCGCCGCAGCCGGTACCGCGAGAAGTGCACCCCAGATTCCGGCCACGGTGGCCCCGATCGCCAACGACAGCAGAATCGTCACCGGATGTAGCGAAACCGCCCGACCGAGTAACAACGGGGCGAGGAAATTGCCTTCCAGTTGTTGCACGCCCAGCACAACCGCCACCACGATCAGAGCGGTTCCGGGCCCGTTGGTGGCCAGGGCGATCCCGGCGGCCAGGACCCCGGCCAACGTAGCTCCAACAACGGGAATGAATGCTCCCATGAACGTAAGCAGCGCCAGTGGCACATAGAGCGGGACATCTAGAATCGCCAGCGCAATGCCGATCAGAATGCCATCAACCAGACCGGTAAGGCCGACACCCCTGAGGTACATGGCGGTGGTTTCCCAGATTTCGGAACCAACTCGGTTGAGGCGGCTGGCGCGACCATCACCAACCAAGACTGCAAGGTAGGCGGGAAATCGATCGCCGTCCTTACAGATGAAGAACAGGACGGTCAGAGCGATGAAGAGGCCCGAGAAAACTGAGGTTGCGAACCCGCCGATACTGGCGGCGCTGTCGGCATTGACAATCCCGGAGTTGTTGATCCAGTCCCCCAGTTGGTCATCAAAGTTGTCCATACGTGCGGGGTCCACATTGAAGGGCGGTTCGATAAGTCGACCCTGTAGCTCATCGATGGCCTCGTTCGCTCGAAGTTCGATCTCCGGTGCCTGATCCACCACCTGGCGGACCACGAACGATCCCATCAGCGTCAACAACAGGATCGAGCCAACGAAGACGATCACGGCGGCGAGAGACCGCGGCACGCCAACTCTGCGGAGTCTTGTAGCCAGGGGCTGAAGAACGCTACCGATCAGCATGGCCGTGATGATTGGCAGCGCTACCGAACGGACGCGACCGAAGATCAGAAACCCCAGATACGCCACCGCCGCAACGGAGAGGATCCGGAGGCTGATGATCCCGGCGGTTTCCAACACCTTGGTATCCGCTCCATCGGAGATCATCGGAACACGATCACGTATGCCCCGCCGAGCCTTTGCATTGGAATCAACCACGGCTCAACTGTGGCAGATCCAGCGATCGGTGTGCGGGAGGGCCCAACTCCTAGGGCTTGGGCGCTGCCATGAAAAGAATTGCACCAATCTCACCACCATGATCAGTGATCTCACAGTGAACCTCAGCTATTCCGGCTTGGTGGGCAAGAAATAGCAGCCGGCTGAGGTTGTAGGAATTCATCTGCATTTCTGGATCTCGGGACGCATCATCGGTCCCCCCCTCGCCTTTCTTGGTTACCTTCCCGGCGATACGTACGTATCGCTGGACAAGAAGCGACCCCGCAGCACCGAGAGCGTCAAGCCCCCTTCCAAGCGAGCTTCGAATTCCCTCTGCTCCAGCGACCGAGTCGGCAGCGGCGACACCGCCCGTCTCCCACAACCCAGCTTTGGCGAATGTCAAGTGGATCGCCGCATGACCGCCCGGTTCAATGTGGGCCAAGAGCGCCTTGTAGAGGCGTTCGCCCCGTTCAACAGGAATGTGCTGGAAGACGATGAACGAGTAAATGAATGTGAAGCTTGCGCTCAAGGCAGATAGCTCATCGTCGGACTGGAGTAGAACTACGTTGTCCAAGCCCTCGGCTTCACAGTTTCGACGGGCCTCGGCGAGCATCGTGGGGGCAACATCCATGCCGACAACGCGCTCGGCCCTCTTAGCGAGCGGGACGACCGCCCGTCCAGTTCCACAACCAAAGTCCAGCACCCTAGCGAGCGATGGTTCTTCCCCGAAGTAGCGAAATGCGCTCGCCAGAACGGCATCGACATCCCTCTCCCCCAATTCAAAAAACTGGCGGCGGGCCTCGGTGTCGAATGCCTCGGTCCGAAACGTTGGATGAGTGACGACTGCGAAATACGGGTCGCGCTGGGCCCACTTCTCCCACTCTGCGTCAGTACTCACGAGAAGGCCCCGTTACTGCCCGTTGACACTCCCATTTCGACCCCTCGCGTAAATGACAGGCCAGCTGTCAGAACTCCCACAAACCTAACGGAGCGGCCGGCGTCGATTAGCGTCAGACTGTGCATCTCGTAGTTTTCTCGATCTGCTACAACGAACAAGACACGATCGCAGAAGTCTTGGACAGGATTCCTGCCACCATCCCGGGAGCCACCACGATTTCCAAGGTGGTGATCAGCGACGGTTCCACCGACGCAACGGCGACCGTGGCCCGCCAACACGGCGCCGAGGTCATCGAGGGTCGTTCGCAACGGCGGTTGGCTTTTCGGTTTCAACAAGCCGTGGACCATGCGTTGGGAATGGGCGCTGATATCGCCGTCAGCATTGACGGGGACATGCAGTTTGATCCAGGCGACATCCCGCTTCTTGTCGAGCCCATTATGCGTGGCGAAGCCGACTTCGTTGCCGGTGATCGTTTCACTGACGCCGCTACTGGATCTCACCGCCGACCGCTCAACATGCCTCGGGGTAACTATTGGGGGAACCGACTCGGCGCCCGTGTGGTGGGAAAACTTACGGGTACCCCCTTTGGCGATGTCACGTGCGGATTTAGGGCCTACAACCGAGCGGCTCTCCTCAGGCTCAATATCAACACGAAATACACCTACACCCAGGAGTCTTTTCAACTCTTGACTGAGGCTGGGCTTGAGGTCCAGACCATTCCGATTGGGGTGACCTATTACCCGGGCCGCCAGTCACGCGTGGTAAGGGGTTTCTGGAGTTTCGTTGCGACCAGCGCCGTCAACATCCTCCGCTCGTATCGGGACTTTGCGCCACTCCGGTTCTTCTTTTTTCTAGGATGGCTGGCCTTTGCGCCGGGATTCCTTTCGGCCGGATTTGTTGGCTTGCACTGGCTCAGCACAGGACGGACCTCGCCCTATACCTCGTTGGGATTAGTCGGCTTTTATCTGTTCTCCCTGGGTTTGTTGCTATGGGTCGTGGGACTGCTAGCAGATATGCAGGTTCGAACCGCTCGCAATCAGGAGAAGATCCTTGGGTTCCTCAAGGAGGCTGCGTATTCACGAGACCCGGACGGCAGCGGTACTTTCGACGCAGATGACTGACGCCCCCAGTCGCAATCGACGACCCTGGCAGCTGTTTGGCGTTCCGACTCTGATTATCACGGCTCTCGTGATCGTCTTTCTCAGACTCGAAAACAGTTACGAGTCGACCAGCGATCTCGGCTCTGCATCGGCAGGAACCGTGGTTGCGACAGGAGCATTTCTCTTCTTGTACTGGCTCCTCACAGTCACGACGTGGGCCTTTCTCGTCGGGACTGCGACGCAAGTGAACCTCCCATTTTCTGCTGCGCTGGCCCAGATCGTCACCGTGAACCTCGGCAAATATGTCCCCGGAAAAGTGTGGGGAATTCTCGCCAGAGGGTCCTTGATGAACCGATACGGCTTGAGCTCGGGCGAGGTCATGCACACGTCGATTCTGGAGCAGTTCTATCTGCTCTCATCGGCCGGTATGGTCGCTGGAATCGGTGTAGGGCTCAGCCGATCGGGAATGTGGCGCCTCGCAATAGTGCTCGGCGTCCTCGTGGTGTCATTGGCAACAGCCTTGCTTCCGCGACTGCTCGTTGGGGTGGGAGAACAGGTTCTCAAGAGAGTTCGTCCCAGCGTCAGCGCTCCACCACCACCGACTCTGGCCCATGGCGCATCGCTCACCCTTCGCTACTTCGCGGTCTGGTGTTTGCTGGGACTCGGGTTCGCAGGAGTTGCCCACGCAATCACTGGAATAGAGCTGTCAGCAGCAAACATCGGACTTCTGATCTTCGCCAACACCGTCGGCTACGTCGGTGGATTTCTTGCGCTCTTCGCTCCCGGGGGCCTCGGCGTGCGTGAATCCATCGGGGCGGGGATCCTCTCTGGTGAAGTGGGTCTCGAGGGCGCTGCCCTTGTGCTCGTGTCCTTTCGAATCGTGGTAATGGCCGCGGAACTGATAGCCACGGTCTTCGCGGCACCGAGGCTGATCGAGATTCTTCGTGAATGATCACCCTCCAGCGAAGACCGTTCTCTACCTGGTCTCGTACCGGGACCCCGCCTACATCCGGACCCAGTCGATCTCGGCTGCACTGACCCAGTCGTCACACCGTGTAAAGGAAATACGAAACCATCGAGCCGGTTGGTCCCGCTATCCCGAGATTCTGTGGCGCCTCCACAAAGAGCTAAAAGCCGGCGGGCCCGACGTCGTAATCCTCGGGTTTCGGGGCTATGAAATCTTCGAGATCGTAAGGAAGATGATCGGGTCCACCCCCCTCGTCTTTGATGCGTTCGTGTCGCCAAGTGATTCGCTGATCGTCGAGAAAAAGCACGGATCGCTCGGGGTTCTTACTGGACGGATGATCCGACGCCTCGAATACCGATCCCTACATAGCTCCGACGCCGTGCTCGTTGACACCGACCTCTTAGCCGCCCACCTTGCCAACCATTACCGCATCGCACCGGACCGATTTCATACGGTCAGAATCGGAGCAGCCGACCCCGGCGCTGCCGTCAAGGCCTCGCCAGGCAAGAAACTTGAAGTGCTGTTCTACGGCTCGTTCCTCCCGCTCCATGGAGTTGACGTGATTCTCCGGGCGGCCCGGTCGATTCTCCACGAGAACATCCACTTTCATCTCGTTGGTGGTGAACACCGCGGAGCGGAAATCGTTGAAGCGGCTGGTCTTTCGAACGTCACCCACACTAGTTGGATCCCATACGACGAGCTGGTTGACGAGATCATTCCGTCAGCCGATCTACTTCTCGGCGGACCATTCGGCAACACGCCGCAGGCTCTACGAGTCTTCACCGGTAAGGCAGTTCAGGGATTGGCGTCAGCCACGGCCACCGTAATCGGCAAGATTGCCGAGGATGTTGGCCTGAGCGATAGGGAGAACTGTCTGCTGGTGAGCCAGGGATCCGTCGAGGAACTCGTGACACAACTGCGCTGGGCGGCAGAACACCGCTCTGAGCTACGTGCCATCGGCTCCGCCGGGCGGCTGGGGGACGAAAAGGAGTTCGCACCGCACCCAACGGCGAAGCGCCTCGAGCGTGCAATTGACTATGCGGTCGACCATCGAGCAGCGATTGAAACGAGATCTTCGTCAGACGCGAGCCAAGCAAGTGGCAGCAAACTCAAGCGAGTTCGTTATCTCCCGCCTCGCTACCTCTTCCGTCGGAGTGAACTGCTCCGAAGAATCAAAGGCGGATCAACCTTCTTAGAGGTGGGAGCTGGAGACCTTACGCTCACGACAGAGTTGCTCAAGAAATTTGCGACGGGAACAGCCATGGAGCTGACCGATGAGATCGTGGAGATCCATCGCAAGATGCCCCCTGTCCTGTCGGAGCGTTTGACTTGCCTAGTCGGCGATGTTTTCTCTTCAACCCTTCCGTCAGGGGTGGACGTTGTCGTCTCATGCGAGGTGATGGAACACATCGACGAGGACCTCGAATTTCTGAGGCGCCTTCACTCCGCGCTTCGCCCAGGCGGGCAGATCCTTGTCTCCGTGCCCGCCCGGGCGAAGTACTGGACCAACCACGACGATTTCGTAGGGCACCTCCGAAGGTATGAGAAGGACGAACTCGTTGAACTGTTCCGCGAGGCGGGGTTTGTGAATGTCGAAGTGGTGTCCTACGGGTTCCCATTCGTCAACTTCTTGCGACTTCCACGATCGATGCTTGCCGCTTCTCAACAATCCTCCCGGACGAACTGGTCCGCCGCCGATCGGACCGTGGAGAGCAACCATCGTCAGATACCCGAGCGACTGTCGTCATCGCCGTTGAGATTCCTCACCCGCCCTCTCCTGGTTGCCCCCCTCGCCCTCCTGACACGACCCTTCAACCGGTTCGACCGCTCTGATGGCTATGTGGTCACCGCTATTTCTCCCCGACGAGGCTTGATCGGGAGTCTGATGCGACCTGTCGTTCCTTAACGGCTTCCACCAAAGGTCAGCCCTCCACGGCCTCAATGAAACGAAATCGTTCTCGCGAAGCAAGTAACATCCCTCAGGTGTCACGCCCGAGAGACGAAACCGGCGAGCTTATCGACCAACCAACCGGCTTGGTTTCCTGCGTGGTGGATACGCATCCACAATTCCAGCTCGAGCTATTTCGGTGGTTTGCCACGGCTACGAAGTGTGCCGGGATTCCTGCGAACCGACTAGTCGTTCATGCCATTGCGCCGGGCGATGGCGAAGTGGTCCAGTTCGTCAAAAGAATGGGCGCTCGACTGGAGGTAATCGAACCCTTCGACCAGCGATCGCCACACTGCAACAAGATTGCAGGGATACAGGCCTTGGCAATGCACCCCGAGGCGCTCAGCGGACCGGTCGCTTTGACCGACACCGACATGCTCATCATGTCGGACCCGACCCGGCTCTCTACCGGCGTGGGGACGCTCCATGGAAAGACCGTCGATCTTGCGAACCCACCGCTGGAGGTGCTCACCGAGATTTTCCGAGCGGCAGGAGTAGCTATGCCGGCCCAAATTTTGGGAAGGCACCCAACCCTTCACGGAAACCTGAACGGCGGACTCTACGTCCTCGATGGAACGGATCTGTCTAGAGTTTCCCAAGCGTGGGCCAGGTGGGCACAATGGTTGCTCGAGCGACCTAGCCTCTTGGGAGCGCACCAGGTCCACGTTGACCAGGTCGCCATGTGCCTTTCGCTAGTCGAAGAAGAGATGGCGGTCGACTTGCTCGACATGTCGTGGAACCTTCCAACGCACTTGGAAAATTGGCTACCCGCCGAACTTGAACCTCCCAAGATTCTCCACTATCACCGGCGCGTCACGACAACCGGCCTTGTTGAGGAGATCAACCACCCGATTGCAGACGAGGTGATCAGGCTGGCAAACGTCGCCGTTTCAAACCTCATGACCGACTTCTTCCCACGTGACACATTAGCGTTGTGGCGACATCAGAATGATCGCTCTCCCGGTTAGCTACAGGGGCGACATGTGCTTTTCGCCGTGCTCGGTTACCCCATCTCGAACAACCGCGGCAAGGGTCACTACCCCACCATTGCTTCCACGATCCCAACAGGCGTAATATGACAGTTCACCGCAAACTCTGGCTCCACGTGGGCTTACCCAAGACCGCCACGACAGCTGTTCAAGCCTGGATGCGAGAGAATGCCGAGGACCTTCTTTCAACCGGCGTGCTCTATCCCCCGCTACTCGGGGCATCAAACGACAAACATGATTTTCTCGTGCGGGATCTGCTGTATGCACCCGACCTGACCCAACTCCGGCGGCTTCTGGAGCAGACAAGCGCTTCCACGCTCCTCCTGTCGGATGAAGGGTTGACCAATCACCTTGAGGATTTCGACGATCTTGCCCTTGCCCAGTTCCGAGCGCTCACGCCGACATGGGAGGTTGGAATCATCCTTGTGACGAGGGAGTCCTCGTCCTGGGTGCATTCGTATCACAAGCAATGCGTTCTCAATCCGAAGAACGGTGCGAGCCCTCTTTGGGGAACGTCGATGACCTCCTCGGAGACTGCGACTCACCCTCGTGTTTCCAGGCTTCTCAATACGCCGCAGCTGATACTCGACCTGCAATCATCCTTCGGTGCGTCTGATATCAGAACGTTTCAGTTCGAGGTCCCAGGTTGGTTTGACAGCTTCCTAGGAGTGTTAGGAGCCGAGGGCCTGGTCCCTGCCAAGCTGCCGCCGACCAACCGATCGCTGCCCGATTGGGCGGTCGAAGTGTTACGTCGGGTGAACGATCTGACTCCTGAGCCATACGTCCGGAACGGTTGGAGAGAAGCAGTGCAATCCCACCTTCGCACCGATCACACAGTTCTTGCGAACTTACCTGTGTCGAAATGGTCGCCGGCCAATGATGAAACCTACGGGATACTCGAACAGTCGCTAGGTACCTTTCCTTCTCATCAAAGGATCGCCGTCGGAGACTTCATGCGAGTTCTCGTTCAGAGATAAGTCCCCATGAAGAGACCAGCTTCTCGAACTGGGAGAACAAATCGATGTAGCCTGGCGAATCGACCAATTCATCGCGCAATGCGGCAATCAACCGATCCACATGAGGGGTCGATGTGGTTGCGACCGTGACCCAAGCGGCCCCGAACCATCGGGAATGCACTAAGGAAACTCCAAGAAGCCACCGTCAGCAAACAACGCCAGGACAGTCAGTTCCTGGATTCGCGCAGAGAGCTCGGGACTCAGTGCCAGTTGGATCCCGGACTCCTCAATCTCGGAACCGTATAGCTCGCTGACATCGGATCTAGGGATTCGCCGGAATCCGGCTGACAGAACCTCCCCGCCATCCAGCAGCAGGATCGTATGTGGAAGTTCCTTCGCGTCAATGTCGGCGACCCAACCTTGAAGTAGGCCTGCGTCAGACTCAGTATCCGCGTAACCAACGAATCCCGGACGCACTGAATCCCACACCTCGTCGCCGAGATGAACCGATACGACCCGTCCGTCCTCGCCAACTTCGACGTTGTGCGGAGATGCGTCTTCAACATTCACAGATCGAATGGTGTTCTGGGCTACCACAAAAATCTCGATGCGGTTCTGGCCTTCCACCATGGTCGATGGGTCTAAGAGCGCCGCAATGACCGAATCACCTTTCCACTCCCCTACAGCAGCTACCCCCGCTACCTTTCCGTTCAGAGCGATGAGAACTTCTTGTCCAAGGGGCAATCCGACAGTTCGCGCAGTAAACCGCGCCGGTACGAAACCGTTCGCAAGACTGACGTCACTGAGAAGGTCGGCGCGAGCGGGCAGGGCTGTTGCGTCGACCCCTACGGCCATCTCGAAAGACGAGATGTCCCTTCCAGAGTAGTCAATGCCGTTGATTGTGGAATAGATCGATGATCCGGTTGCGCCGCTCGGCACCACGGTTGTGATTCGGTCCACCGCGGATGCAAGATCCAGCACCGACTCGAAATCGAGCTCCGCAGGAAGGTCGAAGATCGACCGCTCGGCTTCTGTCCAGTCCTCGACAAGGGAACGTCCGTCGACCGGGTCCGACAGCGGCAACTCAACAATGTCGGCGATCGTTGGAAACACATCGATTGTCTGGGCCTGTCGATGGTCTCGCTCACCCTCGGTCTGACCCGGGTATTTCACGAACAGCGGGACGTAGGCAACATCGGCGGCAGTCGTTGCCGTAGGCGACCGTCGAGACAATCCCGCCGTGAGGGCCGTTCCGTGGTCGGCGGTCACCACGATGATTGAATTGTCGAAACGACCCTCCTTTTTGAGTTTGGATACCGCATCACCAACCCACCCATCGACCAGCTGGATCTGTTGCACGTAGCGACGAATGGCGGTGTCAACTACCGCCTGATCTGACTCCCAGGCATCGCGTCGGGTGTCGAGTCCATCGAGAGTCTCACCGTTGTAAAGGGACCCATCGTTGAGGAACGTGTATGGCGCATGCGGTACTAGCGCGTGATGGTACGAGACCGTTGGTGTGGAACGCGACCCAAGCTGCTCGAGAGAACGTTCCCAACGCTGCAAATGATCTCCTGCAAGATCACTGTTCAGCCAATCGAATGCTTCGGGTGACGTTTGCTCCGACTGCGCATCAGCTGACAGGAGCTCGCCTTCTTGAGGTCCAGTGCTGTCTCCGAAACCTGCCCAACGGTCACTGATAGGTGGAAGCCAGCGATCCGCAAGCGACCTCGGAAGGGCTGTGTGTAGGTAGACGATTTGAGCATCGCTGTAAAGGCTTGGTTCAGTTCTGATCGCGGCTTCCGCTTCGCAAATCGAGTCCGGGCATAACCGGGTAACAATCTCGGATCCATCGATTTGGTGGGACGGAGCCAGAGTGGTGAAGAGGTTCTGCGGATGGACCGACGCCGTCGGAATCTCCTCACGCATCGGTTTCCGCCCCGTCAGGATTGACGGCACAGCCCACTGCGTCCGCGGTGAGACTGTGGTCGCCTGGTCGTACCAAGTTGAAGTTGCTGCGAGCTCTGCGAATGCTGGGTACTTGACGCTGTCAATATTCAGGTCGTTGTCCAGTAGTCCCGCCAAAGACAACTCATCAAAGACGAGAAGAACGACATCAATATCCTTTTGAGCCCCGGCTCCAACCTGCCGCTCCTCACCAGTGAAAACGATCTCCGACGCTCCCGAAGCGAACAGAAACATCCCGAGGATGAGTGGAGCGGTGTAACCGAGCACTTGAACGAACTGTCGGAAAAATGCCGCTTGACTGAAGAGAAAGGCGAAGACCACTGTGAGCACCACGCCGATGCCCACATGAACGAGACCCCTTTGGTACCACGTTGATGGCAACGCCTGAAGCAATGCCACGGCACCGAGCGACCCGACTCCCAAGGCGAGAACGAGGCGGCCGAGTGGCTCGCTAATCGTCGAACCGATCGCCACCAGGACGGCCACCAGTAGGACAGGAGCCAACATCACAACAAAAGCGAAAAGGACAACATCTAGCGACCCGGAATTGTGCGCCACAAAGAACGTTGCTTCGCTGCCCACCAAGCTGAACAGCGGCGCTGCCACCGCATACGTTGAGACGCCCGCAACCGCCACGAGGGCCGGCCACGCCGACTTCCACGATCGCAGTGACGCTGAACTCTCCTTGGACGCAGGATCTGACCCCGCCGGACTCGACTCTGGCACGTCACTAACGTTAGTGGTCGAGGTCGGTTTTTGACCGGACCCATGACCCCCAGAGGCTTCCTTTAGGGTGGGTCCTTCTCCGAGACCACTCTGTAGGATCCGCACTCTCCTGACTCGGCGAGCACGGCGGCAGCGGACCGTTTCGCCAGCGCATGGTTTCACACAAACGACATCCCAGCGGACTTGACCAGCTGCCGGAACAACTAGCCTGAGATCACACCCGTTTTCAACGTTTGACCGAAGTCACACCATTGAAAGGCTCGGCCGTCACTGCGATGAGTTCGCGTTCTCCGCACGGCCACCAGTCGACTCCAAGACCTTGGCGTACAGCGCCCGGTAGTCATCGCCCATCTCGCCTCTGGTCCGGACGAGCGCCAAGCTCGCTTGAGCTGAAAGGCGTGCGTAGCCAAGTCGGTCCCTAGCGGCTTTAACAGCCTCATCGACAAATTGCCGAGGATCCAAGCTCGGAACGACTACACCTGCGCCATGCATTCGAACGCGCTCAGCAGGCGCCCCTAGCGGGCCGACGAGTACGGGTATCCCGTTTGCCCACGCTTCTGATACTACGTAGCAATGGGTTTCCGCCCAGATGGAAAATACCCCGATGAAGGTGGGGCGTATGCGCGCAAGGAGCTCGGGAAGCTCTTCGCGCTGGTACTTACCGTGGGAGGCAATCTGCCCGTCGAACTGGGACTCAACATCACCGAGTATCTCAATCGACACGTTTCGGTTCAATGCAGCCGCGTTTAGATCGGCTAATAGTGCCGCCCCCTTTGCAACGTTGATGCCTCCAACAAGAAGAATCCGGACAGGATCCCCGTCCGCTGGACTCTTGGCAGCTATCCGTTGGCGACCAAAGTCCCGACCGTGTTCAATTACTGTCACTCGCCGGGCCAAATCTTGGCCGAATATCCCTTCGTAGCGCTCCTTAGTGTCGGTTGAGGGTGCGACCAAGGCTTCGACTTGAGAAAGCAACTGCTCGGTTTCGTGCCGCCATAGGCGAACAAACCTGTTCTTTAGGCCAATGCCGGGCGCCACCCATGCTGGGGTGTTGCACCGGCCGTGACCTGCCGTGCAAGTGCCACCACACCACGTGCCAGTGTCATCTATCAGATTTATTGAAGGGCAAGCAAGATAAAAGTCGTGCAGCGTGATAACTACGGGAATTCCCAACGCCCTCGCCGTTCTGGGGACATCGAATGAATGGCCGATCAGATGATGAATGTGAACGAGCTCGATGTTGTACGAGACCAAAATTTCGGCGGCAATCACGGCGATGGCTGGGTCGGTAAATGTGCGAACGTCCCATGGAGAGGCGAGCTCCCACCGGGCGATTTCTCGCCGTGAGTCACCGTCCTCAACGCTCCAGAGAGCAAGCGCATCGCCATCAGGAACCAGCAAAAACGGTTCATGCGTGGAAAGCATCTCGGTCCAAAGGTCGGAGGCGTGAAAATCGGTCCCACCACCGCCGTCGTGTAGAACGATCAAAACGCGGGACCGAAGGCCCTTGGTGCTATCTGCGAGGTTGGCAGTCTCAAGAGTCGCAGTTGCGGCTGTCGCCACAGAACGAGCGGTACTCAATCGTTCAGAGTGAGAGAACTCACGAGCACGATCCCGATATGTCGGCCATCGCTCATCAAGCTTCGCCAGACCAGCCTCGATGAGTGCCATACGGGTAGCGTCTCCGAAGCTCGATGACTCCTCGTGAAACACCGCCATATCATCCGCCACGACGTGAATCCAACCGACTTCGTCCAGCTTCATGCATAGGTCGTTTTCTTCGCCATAGCCCCGGGGAAACGCGGCCTCGTCAAGGCGAGGGACGACATCGAGAGCCTCTGCCTTGATGAAGAGGCAGAACCCATTACCGGTAGGACCAGTGGGACGAATCCGCTGGGACGCCCGGGCGATCATCGTCGATCGCGCTGCCACCTCTTCGAATCCCCGAGGGACAGGGCCGCCAAATGAAAAAACGCCTGCTGCATTTGACAGCGGTGTCACAGTAGCAATCATCGGCTGCTCGTGCGCCGTCGCACGCAGGCGTTGGGACCACCGCGGCGTGAGGATCGTGTCGCTGTTGAGCAAGATCACATCGCTCGGTCCACCGTTGACCACTTGCTCCTCAATCGCCTCGAGCCCTCGGTTGACCGTCCCGGAGAAACCACGGTTCGTTACGTTGTACAGGACTTTCGTATTTGGCCGATCGGCAAGCTGGTCCAAAACCAGGCCGATCCGTTTATCGGTGGAAGCATCATCAACCACAACCAAGCGAACGTGGTCTGGCGTCCAGCGACGAAATGACTCAATACAACGCTGAAAAGCGTCGGCGGCGTTGTGCACCGGTATGACGACGGTTAGAGGGCGGTCCAGCTTCCCGTCGGCTATTGCACTCGCAAGAGGACCGAAGTCGGAGATCGAGGAGGGCGCTGGCTCACCCGACTCGCTCGCTCCTTTTGTTATCGCACCTTCTTCGTTGGCCAGGTGAGGCAATACATTGGCCTTGCGCAACAGATGATCGGCCCGGAGCGCAAGTTTGACGGCGCGCCTGCTTTGCAGCTTTTCCAACTCACTCGCTAGGAAATCTCGATGGTTGGCGGCTTGCCCAAGCTCGGCTCTGAGTTTCGCAATTCCAGGACTTTGAGAATTGGCGCCCTCCTGAGGTTTCGGCATCTCTAGTTCGGTCTGCGCTGCAACGTTGCGAAGACGGTCAAGTTCGGCAAGGAGAAAATTCTTCTCAGAGTCGGAGCGATACCTATCTTCTTCGAACCTCTGCGACCATCCCCGTTCTCGATCCAAGTAGTCAGCCTCAAGTTCCGCTCGTTGGCCAGCTATCGTCTTCATGCTGGCCTGATGGAGGCCAGCCGCAGCGCCGAATGCAAGCTCAAGACCCTCGGTCTCGTTGAAGTCAATGTCCACGTGGAACCGAGCATGCGATCCCTCGCAACTAAGCAGCAGATCAGAAAGTCGGTGCTGGGCACCGCTCATGGGGTTGACGCCGACGCTCGGATCCCGGTCGTGGTGCCGGAGTGTATTGTCAATTGACTTGTCTATCCGAGCCTTGACATCTTCGGGCACGGCAGTACCAAGACTCGCTGCAGCAAAAGAGAATAAATCAGCTGCAGCCTGACCTCCTGACGCAACCCCGGAGAACGTGGCCACGTGGACTTCCATCCCATCGAGCGCAACCACTGCGCTTCGCATATACCTCTCCCACAACGCCAGACCAAATGGCACCGGAAAGCTATTCCGTGCCCGGAGAGACAGGGCGATCGCCAAGGGATCACGCAGAACCAACACAGCCCGATTTTCAGGAAGCATTCGCCGCCAGAACGGGAGGGTGAAGCTCAACCTGGGGTCCTTGAACAGCCAAGAGTCGCCGGAGAACGCTCGGGCGAATACCTCCGCACTCTCAAGGTCCACGCTGGCGCCTGGCTGAGCGAGCCGTTCGACATCTTCAACCATCCTGGTGGGTGGGGCCAGCCAACTCCCTCCCAAGCGCTCGAGCAGTCGCTCGTTGAAATCTATGAGCGCTTCGACCTCCCAGTGCCCTCTCGGATTTGAACTATTCGCCCCGACTAAAGCCTCTGCCGGAGGAAGCTCGAACGGTAGCGAGGCGAGCGCTTCGGTTATCGCCGACGTACCGCTTCGGTGCATACCCACTATGTAGAGACCCATCGAAAAAGACTCTAGCTTGGACCATCCCACCGACTGGTAGGTTTGCCACTGATTGCGCGGCCTAAGATCTCCGCGCAGAGCGTTCCCTCGCCATGGCCGATCACCGGTTCAACGGACAGCGTATTCCACAAGGGTGTTTGACCGCTCTGGCAAGCGCGTCCCAGTTACAGTTGTCCTGCCACCGAGTCTCGCCAGGAACAATGAAAACCACGCGCCTTCACCAGGAAATCACTCCCAGCGCCGCACTTGCGCGATGGGCGAGCTCTAACGTTGACTGGTCGTAGGGCGGCGTGATCAAACAGCATCGGTCAAGGATGTGAATGGTGCCGAGCGGCTCGAAGCGACTGTGGTTATCCCCACGTTCAACGGCGAGGCGCTGATCGGCGAGGTCTTGGTCGCCATCCGGGGACAGAACATCGATGCGCAGTTCGAGATCCTGGTGATTGACTCTGGTTCGACCGATGGGACATTGGAGATCGTCAAGGGGCACATGGGCGAGGATCGCCGACTTCGCCTTTACGAAATCCCGAATCGCGAGTTCCAGCATGGTCGTACCCGAAACCTCGCTGCTCGAGTCGCGTCAGGGAAGTACGTTGCGTTCCTCACCCAGGACGCTACCCCTAGTCACGATAGATGGCTGGAGTTCCTGCTCGAACCATTCTCCCTTTCTGCAGACGTCAAGGGGGTGTTCGGCCAGCAGATCCCCCGGCTCGATGCGGACACGACCACCCGCCGCGAGGTGTCAACAGTCTTTGAATCCCTCGGTCCCGATCATTCGATCATGATTCATCGAGGACTGTCCCGGAATGTCGGCAGGCGGGTCGAGCCTATGCTCGGCTTCTATTCTGACGTCAACTCTGCAGCACCCCGGGACTTTCTGCTGAACAAGATTCCGTACGAAGAAGTCAATTACGCAGAAGACCAACTGTACGGGCTTGCGCTAATGGAGAACAACTATTGCAAGGCTTATGCTCCGCTCGCGTCGGTGCTTCACAGCAACCGATACGAGCTGGGCGACTACTTCCGTCGCAAGGTCGACGAGTTCGCTGGAGTCGAAGAAGTACTCCGACACCAACCAGACCGCCGGCTCTCGTCGGCGTTGAAGTCCGCCGCAGCAGGATTCAAAAGCGACATAGCATTTGCAATCAAAGATAAGCCGCAGGGGCGCCGTGCTCGCCTGAAGGGAGCTCTTGCGTCGCCTCTTCGTAACCTCCTATGGAATGCAGCTGCGGTCCTGGTGGGCCGCAACCCGCAGAAGGCACGCGAACGATTCTCACTCGAATCCAAACGCCGCCCGCAGTGACCACGGAAGGGTTTCTCGTTGTAGGCGCCAAGGGCTTCCTCGGTTCGGCTATCCGACGCGAGCTGGGAAACGCGCCCGGACTCGTAAATGTTACGTCAGAGGAACCGCTCCAAGCCCACGGCGATAGTTCCCTCCGCAATGTGAAAGCCGTCATGTGGGCGGCCAGCGGCGTGACCCCAGCCGTCGCCGCCGAATATCCTCACCTTGCTAACCAGGAGGTAGAGTACTTCAGGCAATCGATAGACCGGATTGTTTCACTATCACCCGGTGCGGCGATAATCCTGGCCAGCTCAGGGGGAACGGTATATCGGCCCGGAACTCCGCCTTTCACCGAGAATTCCAAGACAGGCACCGAGCAGGTTTACGGTGCGATGAAAATTCAGATGGAAGAGATCGCCGCAGCCCAAGGCGGAATATCTCTTCGCTTCGCCAACCTTTACGGACCTCACCAGGTTCCCCGGCGGGGGCTCGGGGTAATCCCCCACTGGTTGAATGCGGCACTCCACCAACAACCGCTTGTCATCTACGGTGACGGCAGCGCAGCGCGGGACTATCTGGACGTTTCCGACGGGGCCGTCGCAGCGGTCACGGCCATGTGTGCGGGCCGAAGCATCTCCGGCCCGATCAACATTGGATCGGGCCAAAGCACCAGCCTGAACGAATTACTCGACCTGGTTCAGGCCACTGTCAGTCCAATGCAGGTAACGGTCCAGCGACACGAGGCCCGCAGCTTTGACCAGGGTCAAACCTGGCTTGACTGTTCCCGTGCCCGCGAGCTTCTGGGCTGGGAACCCTCCATAGGCCTTGTGGAAGGTTTGGCTCGCACTTGGAGCCATCTCCGAGCGGCAGCGAAGTAGCGTCAAGCTGTGCCCGGACCGAAACGTGTAACTGACCTTGGCAAGAACTTCAGGCATGCCTTGAAGACCGGCGGTCCCCGGTTCGTCCTTCAAGAACTTGGCCGCAAACTTCAGGGCACACCCGCCGAAGAACCGGCGGTCCACCGGATGCAGACCGAAGCTGCAGCTGAGGACATTCTCGGGGTCGATTGGGACTTCTTGGCAAACCGGACCCCAGAAACCGTCCCAAAGGGTTCCTCGCTTAAAGTCGCCTACGTCATGTCGCCACCGGCACCGAGCAGCGGTGGGCATCAGAACATTTTCCGATTCATGAGCTACCTCGAAAGGGCCGGTCACGAGTGCGAGGTATTCATCACCTCACAGATAGACCATCGAACCGTCTCTGAAGTCGAGCGCGTACTGATGGCAAACTATGACCGCGTCGATGCACCCCTTTCGCGTTGGCGAGGCGACCTCAGAGGGGCGAATGTCGTTATCGCAACTGGATGGGAAACCTGTTACCCAGTTGCAAACGCTCTGAAAGGCGAACGAGCGGTTTACTTCGTGCAGGACTTCGAGCCGTTGTTTTTCCCGGCCAGCTCCGCAGCAGCCCTGGCCGAGAACACCTACCGAATGGGCTTCACTGGGATCACCGCAGGCCCCTGGCTTTCACAGAAACTCTCTACGGACTACGGCATGGATGCGGCTTCGTACTCATTCGGTGTCAAACTCGACTTGTACACGCTCTCGACCCAACATAGGGAACGACCTGCGGTTTTCTACTACGCCCGGCCCGACACCGCTCGTCGCGGCCTTGAGCTTGGGCTACTGACACTCCGGGAGTTCCACCGACGCAGGCCCGATGTAGAGATCCATCTTGCCGGAGGCGATATGGGGGACTGGAAATTTGAGTTCCCGTGCCGAAACCACGGCGCCCTTCCACTGGCCGAGCTACCCGCCCTCTACAACAAATGCGATGCTGGCCTGGTGCTCTCGCTTACCAACCTCTCCCTCCTGCCCAACGAGCTGCTCGCATGCGGTGTTGTGCCGGTAATGAATGGCGGGCCGAACACCGAGCTGGTTTGTACGAACGAACACGCTCTGTTCGCCCGGGCCGAGCCGAACGATCTTGCGACCGGCCTTGAACGGGCGCTCGACAGCAACCACAGCCAAGCGAGGCGGGCGCAACTCCGCTCCAGCATCGAGGGCGTGGATTGGGACGCGGAGGGCGCCCGGTTCGTGGATCTCGTGGAGACGGCAGCCTCGGGATCAACGATCGCTGGACGATAGGCCGTGGGGTTATCCGCCCCGCCGATGAGTAAAGCCCTCGACGTCTTCCGGCGTCTGGAATCTCGACTGGTCAGTGACGCCAAGTGCTCCGATCGTATCGTTGCAAGGTGTTTGCGCACAGTGGCAATCGCTGTCAAAGTGTGGCTTCGTTGGTGATTGTCCAAAGGTTCGATTAGAGCCAACATGACCGAGTCAACAGCCCCGATCCGCAATACTTGAACAATGCGACTACTGATAACGGGCGGATTGGGATTTATCGGATCGGCGGTGGTTCGTCAGGCAATAGCCGCCGGTCACCAAGTGCTCAACGTGGACGCCCAAACTTATGCCGGTGATCCCAGAACTGTTGAGTCGGTTGCAGCTAGCGACAGCTACGAATTCGTGAAGGCGGATATCTGCGATTCCGCCGCCGTCGAAGCGGCAATGCAGGAGTTTGGTCCTACAGCAATCCTCCACCTGGCAGCCGAGACTCATGTTGATCGAAGCATCGATGGGCCAGCGGCCTTTGTGAACACCAATGTGGTCGGCACCGCAGTGATGCTGTCGGCGGCGCGAGAGTACGTTCAGCGGTCCGCTTTAACAGACTTCCGGTTCGTGCACATCTCAACCGATGAGGTTTTCGGATCCCTCTCCCCCACCGATGAGCCATTCAACCCATCCACGCCGTACGATCCGCGCTCGCCCTACTCCGCCAGCAAGGCTGCATCGGATCATCTAGCGCGTGCCTGGTTCCACACCTATGACTTCCCTGTCTTGATCACCAACTGTTCCAACAACTACGGCCCCTACCAGTTTCCGGAGAAACTGGTGCCCCTGATGATCATCAAGGCGCTTCATCGCCAGGCACTACCGGTATATGGCGCCGGCGACAACATTCGGGACTGGCTCCATGTCGAGGATCACGCCCGCGGCCTACTGATCGCTGCCACCAAGGGAAACCCCGGCGATACTTATCTCTTTGGCGGTAACGCCGAGCGAACCAACCTTGAGGTGGTCCACACGATCTGCGACCTCGTAGACGAACTCGCTGGAACCGACGAAGCGCCCCGACGAGAACTTGTGACCTTCGTGGCTGACCGGCCGGGCCACGATCATCGATACGCCATCGACTACAGCGCCACCGAGGCAGCGCTGGGGTGGACGCCATCACACTCTTTCGACGACGGGCTGCGGGACACCGTTCGCTGGTACCTGGACAACCCACAGTTCTGGGAGCCGATCCTTGGTGATCGTTACAGCGGCCAGCGGTTGGGTTCAGCCTGATGAAAGGCATCGTTCTGGCCGGCGGAACCGGCTCACGCTTGCACCCTCTGACTCTGGCGGCGTCGAAACAGCTCCTGCCTGTTTATGACAAGCCGATGATCTACTACCCAATCGCCACGCTGATGCTGGCCGGGATTCGGGAACTCCTGATCATCACGACGCCCGAGGATGCTGAAGCATTCCGGCGCCTTCTTGGGGACGGTTCACGGTTCGGGGTGTCGATCACTTTCGCAACCCAGCCCAGCCCGGACGGCTTGGCGCAGGCCTTCATTATTGGTGAGGACTTCATCGCCGGCGAAGGGTGCGCACTGGCCCTGGGCGACAACCTGTTCTACGGAACCGGGATGGGCACACAACTGCGAGCCGCTGCGTCGATCACGAGCGGCGCGAACGTTTTCGCTCAGCAAGTACGGGACCCCGAACGGTACGGTGTCGTGGCGTTCGATTCCGATGGAGTCGCCACCAGCATTGAAGAAAAGCCAAGGTTCCCGAAATCAGACTGGGCCGTCACGGGCCTGTACTTCTTTGATAACCAGATCACCGAGATTGCAAAGGCGGTTAAGCCCTCAGATCGAGGAGAACTGGAAATCACCTCGGTCAACCACGCTTATCTCGACCAGGGCCAGCTTTCAGTGACCCGGCTGAGCCGGGGTATTGCCTGGCTGGATACCGGCACGTTCGACTCACTGGTTGAGGCCGGAGAGTTCGTTCGAGTAATTGAACAGCGCCAAGGAATGAAGATCGCTTGCCTCGAGGAGATCAGCTGGAGAATGGGATGGCTGAACGACCACGAGCTACGCGAACTGGCAGCGCCGCTCATGAAAAGCGGCTACGGCGAGTACATCCTCAACCTGCTGCCAACAGCCGAAGGGTAGGTCCTGGTGGACCCCTTCGCCCGCATCGCTGATCTGGAAGCCGAAGTAGTCGCAGCGAAAGCGGCCGCCAAGGAAGCTGAGCGCCAAAAGGGTGACGCCGAGGGGGAAGTCCAGGAACTCCGAATCCACCTCGCCTCGATCGAACACCAGATCGACCTCATGCGGGGCAGTTATGAGGAACTGACACGGATAAAGGCCAGCCGATCGTTTGCGCTTGCACACAAGCTGAGCCAAATCACCGCCCGAATGCGGCGCTGAAACATGGTGCTTCTCTCGATCAACAACGCCGACCCGACGAGCACGTATGTCGGCTGGGTTGAGGACGGAGATGAACTCTCCTCCGATGCTTTGGCACGGGTCACCGTGATGCTGGGGGCCGATCCGGCGATCGATGTCCTCTACACCGACTACGACCACCTGGACAGCAGCGGGAGAAGAACCGACGCTGCGCTCCTTCCCGGTTGGTCGCCCGAGCGGCTTCTCACCCACAACTACCTCCGGGGCCTCACGGTCTATCGTCGGTCCCTCCTCCCCACCGATCCGCTAAACAACCACCGTCGTGCGCTTGTCGCCACCGATGCGGCTACCAGGATCGTCCATATTCCCGAACTCCTGCTGCACCGTCGGCCGCATTCAAATCAGGAGTGCCTGGTGGACCTCCCGTCCATCCAGGAGAGCCTCGCCCGTCGGGGTGTGCAGGGGCGGGCATTCGCCCGTAATGACGGGACAGAGCCGGCAATGATTGCGCCCAGTTTGACCGTTGAGCCCACGGTTTCGATCATTATCCCGACTATTGGTTCGGAGAAGACTCTCTATGGACAGCGGGTGATGCTGGCCCGCAATGCAATCCAATCGATTCTCCGGAGCACGGACTACTCCAGGTTTGAGATCGTCGTTGTTGTGGGCGACGGCGCCAACACCGACCTGCCCAGCGAGCTGAGCGGAATGGACCCGCGTGTGCGAACCATCATCGACTCCACGCCATTCAACTTCTCAATTGCCTGCAACCGGGGCGCCGAGGCCGCCACAGGCGACCTTCTGGTATTCCTCAACGATGACACCGAAATCATCTCGACCGATTGGTTGCCACGGCTCGTGATGTGGGCAATGACGCCGAATATCGGCGCCGTTGGGGCCAAGCTGCTCTATTCCGACGAGCGGATTCAGCACGCTGGGATCTGGGCCCGCAACGGCAACACCAGCCACCGCTACACCGGCTGGCGACGCCAGCACCGCGGTTACATGGAATCACTTGTCGGCCCCCAGAACTGCATGGCCGTGTCCGGCGCCTGCCTGGCTGTTGAACACGAGCGATTCACCGCCGTCGGTGGCTTCGATCCGGTCTTCCCGCTCAATTTCAACGACGTTGATCTGTGCTGCAAACTCCGTGAAAAGGGCTGGCGCACCGTCATCGATAATGATGTCGAACTCTTTCATTTCGAGTCCGCCACCCGGGAGGCCGTCGTCACCCACGTAGAACAGACAGAAATCGAAGCTCGTTGGGGTAAATGGCTGACAAATGACGTCTGGGACAACCCCAACCACACCGCCCACGGGATAGAGGAACTCCCCGCCACCTCGCTTGCTGTCCTGGAGATGTTCGAAGCCCAAGATTTCTCGAAACAACCTGAGCCCAGGTGACTCGCTCCGAAGTTGCCTTGAGGTCGACTGATCGTCGCTGGATGATGGCCCTCTCCACGGGCATTCTTGCCAGCGCACTGGTCCGTCTGGCGATCGCAGCCAGAGTCCCATCCCCCTATTTGTTTGCCGACGAAACCGTTGGGCTCGGGTTGGCTCGAGCGATCGCCGGATTCGATGTCGAGTTCTTCGGCCCAACTGGCCGACCGCTGCTCGGCCTCCTGCTCAGCCCCGTTGCCGCTCTCACGGACTCGCCGACTGCTTTGCACAGGTCAGGATTGCTCCTCAACGCAGTCCTACTCACGGCCCTCACCCCGGTCCTGTTCGTCACGGCAAGGCGGTTCCTCAACTATCGGGTACCAGAGTCCGTCACGGTTGCGCTGGTCGGGTCGGGCGGTGCCGCCACCTTCGCCACCACGTCCATCGTCCGACCCGAGGCACTGCTCACGTTCCTTTTCACGCTGGCGGTCCCCCTACTCTTTGCCGTGGCCGCAAGACCGACCCGAAGTCGGGTCCTGTTCATACCGCCGGCTCTGACGATCGCCCTCGTTGCTGCCCATCCGCGTGCCGACGCCACCATCGTTGCACTCGCCCTGGCGTTAGCCCTCGCAGCGGCCCGCCGGCACATTCCTAGAGGCACAGGCGTTATTTCGCTCGGCCTGGTCTTGGGTGCCTACGGACTGGTTCGATCTCTGTCCGCTGCCCTCAATGCTTCGGTGTACGTGAGTCAGGTAGGCGGATACAACGAGTCGCGGATTTTGTTCGAACCGTTGGCAGAGCCTCTCTACCTGCTTCGAGCGCTAGCTGGCGGATCGTGGTATGCCTTGATCGCTACAACCGGTTTTGCGCTCATCGCCCTCGTCGGACTGGTCAACAGCCTGACCACAGCCGGCCCGGACTCGAGCCTCCCGGAGAGCTTCCTGTTCCTGGCTCTGGCCGGAGCCTTCGCACTGTCGGGCCTGTTCGTCTCGCTCATCCTCGTCGGTCAGGTCAACCGGACAGACAGCTTCGCCTACGGACGCTATATAGAGCACACCTTCCCGGCGATGCTACTTTTCTTGCTGCGAGGCTGGGACCTGATCAAGACCCATCCCTGGCGGAAGAAGCTCTTGGCAACCACCGGGTCGATGATTGTCCTGCTCACCACGGTGGCGTCACGGGAGTTTCCGGCCGGGTATTGGACCGGTGAGCCGCTAAAAAGCAATATCCCCGCGATCTGGTTCCTCTGGGGCGGGAACAACCCGATCTCCCCAACGATGATCGCTTTGCCGTTGATCGGTGTGGTTGTTCTCGCTGCCCTCGTCTCAGGTTGGAAGCACCGAAGCGTCGTGGCCCTCGTTCTCACCTCCGCCCTTTCGCTGAGTGGCACCTGGCTGGTTTTCGATACCGAGGTGGAATATGCAACCTACATCATGAACTGGAAACCGGCCGCCGAAGTCCTGAACGACGCCAAAGCTCAAAACGTCGCTCTGCCGGTAGACAGCTACTCGACCCTCTGGGCCCACAACCTGTATTTCTGGGCGCCCAATGCCGAATTTGATCACTTTTGGACACTCGCAGAGGTCCCGACATCAGCGGAGTGGTTGGTCACCGGACGAGGTGTCGCCGAGCTGCCCGCGCACCTCAAAGGCGTTCTCATCGCCGGATTTCCAGCTCAGGATACCTTCATCTGGAAGCTCGGCTGAGCGCGAACCTCCGACCGCGCCGGGGCGAAGTCGGAGGTTACCGAAGCGGTCAGGCCGGCAGCCAGGCCACCCACTGCGGATGAGCCTTGGTCTTCAGCACCGCAGAGAAGGCTGGGGCCCGCGGTTCCCGCTTCAGGTTCATTCCGGACCCGGAAAGGGATCGGGACCCCTTTCGCTGGTTGTGCAACTTGCACATCAGCACCGTGTTTTCCCATGTGGTCTCGCCACCCCGGCACTTGGGCACGATGTGGTCAACCGTGGAACCGGTGTCGTGGCAGCCCGCCACCTGGCAGGTGTTCTCGTCCCGGGCTCGAAGTGCGGATCGGGTCCACGGGGCCTTACCGCCACGGCGAAAGGCCTTCACCATGTTGAGCAGGCGCACCACCACCGGAAACGGGAACTCCGCTCCCCCGCAGGTGCGAAGCGTACGATCCTGAGATTGCTCCAGCAGTTCGCACTCGCCTTCGATCACCAACACGATGGCGCGCCGCCAGCTGATAACGGTAAGTGGCTCATAGCTTGCGTTTAACAGAAGTACAGCCATGGGCTACTCCCCTCTCTCTCCGTGAACGAGTTTGACAGTAAACGCTACGGCACGCCGCCGCCAACCAATTCCTGCGCCGGTCAGGTGGCCCTCATACAGCTGCGGGCCTGCCCCGCTGCGGGAGACCATTGCTACGAGAGCGCCTTGGCTCCGGTGGCCCGGGTCGTTTCGGGCGAATGTCCCACACTGAGGTCGAGCGCCACTCGACCCCGTGGAGCTCCATCGCCTCCGACGTTGAAGCGAAGAACATTTTCCTTACGATCGAACTCCCGGGTCTCATCGACGCTCTGAAGGATGACGGTGACCTCGTACCGGCCGGTCATCAGCGGTGCCCGGTCGATGTCTACGGTGAACCTCCCTCGCCCTGGTTCCGGCATGTCGATGTCCTTGCCGGAAACATCCATCGTCGTAAGGTTGGCCAGGAGAATCCCATCATGGCTGTAGAGAATGAACCGGAGCCGAACGGCGCCGTACTCCCGAATCGCCTCGCCGGCGGCGTAGTTGATCGTGAATCGCAGTGAGTCCCGTGGCTCATACTGCTCACGGCCACCCTGGGGTGGATCCATCTCTACACTGCTCACCACGATCGGCGGGGCCCGCATCGCCTCGGGCGCCGGACCCAGATAGTCGCCGTGCTTCACTCCAGTCCGCGCCTCCAAAGCATCCCGATAGGAAATCACGGCATCGCCGGGATCCCCGCAGTAGATCATTTTGCCCTCGTTGAGGACTACAGCCTTGTCGCAGAACACCCGAACCATGTCCGGCGAGTGGGTGACCAGCAGAATGGTGCGACCATCGCGTTGGAACCCCCGAATCCGTTCCAAGCACTTTCGCTGGAAGGCTTCGTCACCAACCGCAAGGACCTCATCGATGAGGAGTACGTCGGGCTTGAGGTTGACAGCTACTGCAAACCCGAGCCGGGCGAACATGCCGGAGCTGTAGTTCTTCACCTGGGTATCGATGAACGCCGGGATCTCGGAAAAGTCGATGATGTCATCCATCATCTGATCGATTTGGAGTTTGGAGAAGCCCAGAATCGAGCCGTTCAGGTAGACATTCTCCCGGCCGGTCAGGTCAGGGTGGAAGCCGGCGCCCAGCTCCAGCAGCGCACTCATGCTGCCCCGCACTCGGACCGCACCTTGGTTGGGACGGATGGTGCCGGAGATGATCTTCAGCATTGTGCTCTTGCCGCTACCGTTGTGGCCCAGGATCCCCACCGTTTCGCCAGCCTTGACATCGAACGCCACATCATCGAGAGCGTTGAATTCCTCGGTGGTGCCACTACCGATGGAGAGGAAGCGCTCGAAGAGTGTATTCCCAGCACCAGTCCGACGCTTGAAGACCTTCGATACGTGGTCCACTTCGATTGCGGTGTAAGCCGGCATCAGATGGCCTCGCCGAAGTTGCCCTCGAGGCGGGCAAAGATCTTGAAGCCCAGCAGGCAGAACAGAATGCCCATCGCCAGCGAGATCATCAACATCAGGAAAAGGTGCATGTCACTCTCCAGCAGGATCCCGAAGAACTGCTCCCTCGGCTCAGCCTCGAGGTTGTTTGGGTTGTAAAGAACCCGATGAAAGACGGTGAGCGGTGCGACCATCGGGTTGAGCGCTATCAGCCACTCCGCCCGGGCGCCGCCCCAGTCCCGCACTGACCGAGCGACGAAATCGTATTGGTACACAATCGGTGTGAACCAAAACAGCGCCAACATCGCCAACTCGAGGAAGTGGCCTGTGTCCCGGTAATAGACGTTGTAAGCACTGAGGATTAATCCAAGGCCTGTAGCGAGGAGTACAGCGGCGATGAAAGCCGGGACCAGCATCCACAGCAGACTCCACTCGGGTGCCTGCCGGAATGCAGCCAAGCCGATCACCAGAACCACCATCTGGAATACAAAACTGATGATGGAGGCACCAACGGCAGCGATCGGCAATATTTCCCGGGGGAACCAGACCTTCTGGACCAGCGCCCCATTTCCCACAACTGAAGACGTGGCGGAGCCAAGTCCCGTGGAGAAAAGGTTCCAGATCAGCAGACCAGAAAGAAAGAGCAGACCGAACCGGGGCGGTCCGCCCTTGAGAACAAACCCGAACACAAAGCTGAAGACCAGCAGGTACAACAGCGGGTTCAGCAGTGTCCAAAGAAAACCCAAGGCACTGTCCTTGTAGCGCACCTTTAGTTCACGGCGGACAAGGTTGCCCAGCAACTCCCGATACTCCCACAGGTCCCGCAGTCGTTGGGTGGTTGTTCGCGGGACGCTCCCGTGCTCCACCAGCGGTGGCAGGGCGTCAGGCGGGGTGGCAAGCATTTCGATCAGGATAGTCGCCCACAACGGTTACCTTCGGGAGCGGGCAGGCGGAAGCTAGTTCACCACCGATTGGCGACGATCTCAACGGTGGTCTATGAACTAGCGAAACCAGATGACCTCGCGGCCCCGCAACTCAGTGCGTCGTTCGCTGCAATACGTAAACGTCCTGGTTGCCCTCGGCCCGACGCGTTTGATAGCTAAGCAGACCCCAACCCTTAAGCATGTGCTGAGCCAGGAACGCCGGGTGGGTGAAGGAGTTCCCCCAGTCCGAATCCGCTACACCCCAGTCTCCCTCAAGTCCAAACGCCGCGTAGAACGCATACCCATCGGCCAGGAGCGAATCGGTAAGCTGGGTGACCAGTTCCTCGGACAGGATCGCTCGATCGAGATAATGGAGCAACGACCCGAGGCCGTGCGTCGTGAGGATCAGATGGCCGCCGGGCTTTACGACTCTTCCCATCTCCTCAATCCATCGCCGCCCCGCCGCATTCGAATAGTGGGACCAGATAGAAATGGCATACACGCCATCCAAACTCTGATCCGCAATGCTCTCGAGTGGAGGAACGGTGGAAGAGACGAAGAAATCCACCGACGGAATCTGGTTGGATGCCCATTCGATGGCGTCGGCGTTCGGGTCACATCCCAGAAACGAAGCGTCAGGGAAAGCGGTAGCGAGGGTTCGGACAACACGACCCGAAGACGACCCGAAATCCAAATACGAGCCGCCCGCGCGGAAACCCGTGCCTACCCGCTCGAGCGCACTGGCCACCAAGTCGCAGTAGTACTGATCTCCTACGAACTCCGACGACCGGACCATCGCATGGACGTCTGCCGGCGGCTCAAAAAGAGAAAGCCCTGTGTCACGAGAAAAGAACTCCGGTAGCCGTGCGGTCCCGAGACGAAGTGCTTCGCGCATACGGTGAGCGTCCGGGTAGCTCTCCATCGCCGCTATCTCGTCCTCGCTCAAAACTGACGGCAGCAATTCGAATGACTCCTGTGCAACACGACCGTAGAGGAGTTCGGTCACGGGAACGTGACGCTCTTCGGAAACCGCGGTCAGATGCCCAAGGCCGTAGCGAAGCAATGAGAGAGTCGGACTGACGGATGTCGGTTGGTCGACTGGAACCAGGTCATAGCCCCGGCTGTGGAGCGTTTGCTGGACACGGTGTCGGACCGGAGCCGGAATTTTGCGAAGAAGACTGGTGATGGAGGGTCCGGATGGCACCGCACTATTCTGGAGCCCATCGACGATCGAGAACGGCATGGCAGCAAAATTGCGGCGATCAATCCGCCGGGACCACGGGGAGCACCCCGACCGGTCAGTTCGTGGCGAAAAATATTGTTCGGGAGCCGCCGGTGAGAACCTGGCTCCGCTGGATCGAGAAGCGCTCTTTAAGGAGGGACTCGAAGTTGGCGAGGGTGTAATCGGCATGGATGCCTGGGCGCTTGTTCCGCAAGAGCTTCCTGACCATCTGATCATCCTCGTGCGGGAACTCAATGACGAGGTTCGGAGTGGTGCTCGCCAGCAGATCCAACTGCTGTTCCAATGGGATGTTGAAGGTCAAAGCCAGATGGTGCACGACGGCGAGGTAGATCACCGCATCGGGCCGGCTTCGATCGAAGAGACCGGGACGCTCTTGGCCCCGCCAGCCTGTGCCGCCACCGGCGGTGGATAGGTCTACAACGAGCGGGGTGATCCGCTGAGCTGCCTCGCTGGAATCCTTCCGGAGATCCTTGTAGAGCCGGTCTACAACCAACTCATCAGCGTCCATCGCAAGGACTGTTGATGCGTACTTGGCCGCAATGCGACTGAACATTCCATCGTTGCAACCAACGTCCCAAGCATGGCCGAGCGAACCAGCGTCCGCTAACGCCTGATCAACGAATGCGCTCTTCTCATCCAGGCTGGTTTGCTCGTAATGGCTTCGGTCGGTGTAGCCCGACCAAAGTGATTCGTCCAACCCCAGGTCAAGCGACTGAACCAGTTTACGCGTCTTCTTCACCGTCGCAAGAAGCAGTTCAGTTTTCATGCCAGCCTCGGCAACGTCATCGACAACTCCGGTATCGGAATCGGCCATCTTCTCCTGAGCCAAGGAGTGGAGGAGGACATGAGTCAAGCGGCCGGGCTGGCGTTTGAGCCTAACCGGGCCCAGAAGGCCCTTGGCCTGGGAGACCGGGATTCCGTTCACCGAACCGCGCAGGAATGGCTGAAAGGAGACCCCCGCATAAGCCTGGAGCATGAGTGGGTACAGGAAGAGTTCACAGAACTGCTGGTACCCGAACCAAGGGTCAGACGGCTTGCGGGGCTGAAACGATCCAACGTCGATGAAAATCGGCTTCGAACCAACAAACTGAACGTTGTAGGACGTTGCATCCTTCACCCCGACGCCGGCGTTAGCGGCATCTCGCACGATGTCCAGCTGGAGGAGCGCCGCATCCTTGAGCATTTCAAAGGACCACTCATAGGGGTAGGTGATGAGGTCCAACTTCGGGTGGCGGAGCACAGACGAAGCGGAGCCGAACTGCTCTGAGGCTTCCACGACCTCGGAGGCGACGACCCGACCGGCTGCTATCTGCTTTTCCACGAAGGGCCACACCGCAGCCCGATCAGTCTCCCCCATCTCCGAGAACATTCGGTACACGAAATCCGGGCCCACCATGACCCTGCTGAGGGGATCGCGAAACGAGCCACTATCCGCTTTGAGAACGCTCACAGGCTATGAGGCGGCTTCCGGAGTCAACTCTGCTTCGGCCTCTTCGATCCCATCGAGGTGAGCACCGTCTGACTTGCTGAATTTGCCTTTGAGACGTCGCATTCCCATTTTGCCAGCGACGGAAAGCCCGGCAGCACCGCCAGCGATCGCCGAAACGATCATGCTTCCCGTAGCTGCGTCAAGATAAGTGAACATCTCCAAGACTGTAGGTTACGGGCAGGATGGTTTGGTGTACCCACACCGGAGTTTGATTTCGAGGTTGCCACGGCACCTCCATCGGCTAGGCAGTTAGCTCTACTGGCCCCGTCGTTGGAACTCGTCGAAGAGGGGCTCAGAGGATCCTCCCGGGGGCACGATTTGATGGAACCGATCCACCGCGGCCTGAAACTCACTCGCCGGGATGGGGATCAGCTGCTCGCGGCCCGGAACCGGAGGTTCATCAAGCGGGTGACCCACCACAGCATCCGATAGCCCCTCCAACCCAACCGTGCGGGCAATGGTGGGGTAAACATCAACGATCTCTGCCGGTCGATCATCGATTGCGCCACCGGACTGCCCGGGGTATTTCACGAACAGCGGAACCACCATCAGCTCCGCCATTGTCTCGGGGGCCGCCGTCCGGCTGGGCAAGCCCGCTTGGGTGCCCAACCCATGGTCGGCCATCACAACCAGAAGCATCTCATCCAGTTGACCGGTTGCCTCGACGCTGTCGAGGAACTCACCAAGGAGCGTGTCCGCCAGTTCCAGTTGCATGGCATACATCAGCACCCCTCGTTGGTGGTCTGCACCGGCTGGCCAGACGTTGTCCTCCAGCCAGGGAATCCATTCCGCCTCATTCCCCGAGCCATCGGGACGGAAGTACCAGGGCGAATGAGGAAGGAGCACATGCTCGTAGTAGAAGGTCGGTTCGTCGTGGGTGCCGACCAGCGAGGTCAGAGATCGGAACTGTCCCTGCACGTTCTGCTCGAGGTCGTCCCAGGGGAATTCCCACTCGTCATCAGCCGTCACGTCTCGGGGCCGAGTCACCTTCGGTTGCCGGAAACGGGTCCACTGATTGTTGATGCTCGGCACGAAACGCTGGGCAACGCCGGGTGGGAGAATTTGGTTCTGGATGATGATGAGGCTGTCGTCCAGGAGAAGCCCCCACCCGAGGTCAGGAAATTCACACACATTGCTTGGACACAGGCGGGTGACACTTTCCCACGCCTCGATGCGATGCGTTGTGGCCAGTTCGGTGAAGAGGTTG
>RCMY010002104.1_pt1 | contig 32386 bp, 30 predicted proteins | sample 2041341 | NCBI WGS metagenome assembly RCMY01 (sample SAMN09708234, study PRJNA481090) | Marine sediment metagenome, whole genome shotgun sequencing project. | reverse complement strand
GATGCCAGCATATCAAGTCTTAAAATGATGCAAATGTATGATGGTATGGCAGTAGCAGATACATTACAAACTAAGTTTACAGCTGTAGTTAAAGAGGTTTGTCAGGCAAAAGGGTGTTGGATGAAAGTTGAATTGGATGGTGGTGAGGAAGCCATGGTAAAATTTAAGGATTATGGCTTCTTTATGCCTAAGGATATTGCCGGTAAAGAAGTTATAGTCAATGGTTATGCATTTGTTGAGGAAATGAGTGTAGAGGACCAAAAACACTACGCTGAAGATGGCGGTAAATCTGAGGAGGAAATAGCAAAAATAACACAACCTATTTGGCTTTGAGGCCGATGGTGTTCTTCTAAAAGAATAATGCAGCGCGAAATAATCACCACGGCAGATGGTTCAAAGACGATTCAAATAAAGGAATGGAACGAGCAGTACCATTCCAAACATGGCGCCATCCAAGAGGCCTATCATGTTTTCATTAAGCATGGACTAAATTTATTCCACAATCAATCTGTAAATATTTTGGAAATTGGTTTTGGTACGGGCCTCAATGCTTTTATTACTTTTTTGGAAGCTCCAAAATTAGATTTGAAAATTGCCTACAGGGGTGTGGAAGCATATCCTGTTTCCGTTGGGGAACTTTCACAGCTGAATTATATTTCTGAATTAAAGGCTGAGGGTTTTCGCGAAAGGTTTCATCAAATGCATAAATCTTCATGGGAAGATTTGGTTGTAATTTCAGATTATTTTACGTTATACAAAGAACAATGCGATTTTAGGGAAATAAAAGTTGAAAACAGTTTCGAATTAGTTTATTTTGATGCCTTTGGCGCACGTGTTCAGCCGGAATTATGGACTGAAGATGTCTTTGCAATCATGTTCAAAGCTCTTAAAAATGGAGGAATTTTAGTTACCTACGCTGCAAAAGGAAGCGTAAGAAGAGCTATGCAGGAAGTGGGTTTTGAAGTGGAGAGGCTACCTGGACCTCCTGGTAAACGTGAAATGCTAAGGGCTACCAAACCTTAATTTAAAATTTCTTATTTGTTAAATATTTCTGTTCCCTATAATAAGCTTAACATAAGATGCTTATCACTGTTAAATTGAAATTAAAACTAATTATGACTAGGTATTAATCCCATACCTTTGCGGAATGAAATTATTGATTACAGGAGCGACGGGATTAATTGGACGGGCTATTGTTGAATTAAGCAATAAACAAGGGATATCAGTAAATTATTTGACCACCCGAAGAGAGAAGATAATTTCAAATGAAAACTTTCAAGGGTTTTATTGGAATCCTGAGATTAACGAAATTGACCTTAATTCTTTTGATGGTGTCACGGCCATAATCAACCTTGCGGGTTCAAGTATTTCAAAAAGGTGGACGGCTGAATATAAAAATGAAATTCTGTATAGTAGAATAAACTCATTGAAAACCTTGAATCATGCACTGGGCAAAATCGATACTAAAAAAATAACTTCTTTCGTATCGGCCTCAGCAATAGGTGTTTATCCAAATTCATTAAGCAGTTTATATACAGAGGACGAACAGGGGATTGATGATAGTTTCTTGGGTGAAGTTGTGCAAAAATGGGAAAAGGAAATTGATTCCCTGGAGCATTTTGGATTTTTGGTTTCAAAAGTCAGGATAGGGTTGGTACTATCTAAAGATGGTGGTGCCTTACCAAAATTGGCAAAGCCCATTAAGTCTTATTTGGGGGCTACTTTCGGTAATGGCAAGCAATGGCAATCTTGGATTCATATTTCCGATTTGGCAAGATTATTCTTATTTGTGGTAAAGAACCAACTAAGTGGAACATATAATGGGGTAAGTCCAAATCCTATAACACATGGAAAGATGGTCAACGAAATGGCCAAGGCATTGAATATGCCTATATACCTACCTAATATTCCGCGTTTTATGATGCAATTGATTCTTGGCGAAATGTCTTATTTGCTGTTTGCCAGTCAAAGGGTAAGCAGTAAAAAAATCGCCAAGGAAGGATTTGCATTTGATTACCCCAATATAGGAAATGCACTTCAGCATTTTTATAATGGAGAATCTGTAGATGATCTGCATAATGACTTCAAAAGAGAGGATTTTCAATCTTAATATTTATTTTCATTTCAAGTATTCTTCTCCCCAGAGTCATAATTGTGTCAATTTTTAGTAAAGATTGGTGACATTTTGACATTTTTAAAGAAATGGCAGTACTTTTGCCATCTTAGAAAATAGATTAAAACCGTTATACTATAATGAGTAAGAAAAATAAAGATGATGGGATATATGAGTCTATCTCTGAAGAACAGGCCAATATAGATATTGAAAACGCACAGGATGATATGGTAAATGAAGAGGAGACAGAGACCGTAGAAGAGCAACTTAAAAATGATTTAGCAAATGAAAAGGACAAGTTTCTTCGTCTATTTGCTGAGTTTGAAAACTATAAGAAGCGGACTTCCAAAGAAAGAATGGATTTATTCAAAACTGCTGGGCAAGAGGTTATTGTTTCGTTGCTTCCTGTTTTAGACGATTTTGAGCGCGCCTTAAAAGAGTTGGCGAAATCTGAGGATAAAGAGATGTTCAAAGGCATTGAATTAATCAATGGCAAATTACGTGAGACTTTAAAATCAAAGGGAATGGAAGAAGTCAGTGCGAAGCAAGGAGATACTTTCGATGCCGAAATACATGATGCCATAACCCAAATACCCGCGCCTCATAAAAGGCTTAAGGGAAAGATTATCGATGTTGTTGAACGAGGTTATAAATTGGGCGATAGAATAATTCGCCATCCAAAAGTGGTTGTCGGAAACTAAAAATCAAGTATGAAGGAAGATTATTACGAAATACTTGGCATAGGTAAAAATGCCACTGCAGCAGAAATAAAAAAAGCCTATCGTAAAAAGGCATTGGAACACCATCCTGATAAGAACCCTGGAGACTCAAAGGCAGAGGAGCTTTTCAAAAAATCTGCTGAGGCATACGAGGTCCTAAGTAATCCTGATAAAAAGGCAAGATATGACCAATTTGGTCATGCAGCTTTTGAAGGTGGCGGAGGCTTTGGCGGCGGTGGAATGAACATGGATGATATCTTTAGCCAATTTGGCGATATTTTCGGAGGTGCATTTGCTGGAGGCGGTTTTAGCGGTTTCGGCGGATTTGGTGGCGGTGGCCAACGAATGGTAAAAGGCAGTAACCTGAGAATTAGAGTTAAATTGAATTTGGAAGAGGTAGCAAATGGGGTTGAAAAAAAGGTCAAAGTGCGTCGAAAAATACAGGCAGCTGGAGTTACTTACAAAACTTGTGGCACTTGCGGAGGTCGAGGTCAAGTAACGAAGGTCACCAATACGATTCTTGGGAGAATGCAAACAGCGGCAGCATGTAGTTCTTGTGGCGGAAGTGGGCAAATCATTGATAAAAGACCAAGTGATGCAGACATTCATGGCTTAAAAGTGAATGAAGAAACCGTTTCTATTAAGATACCTGCAGGAGTTGAAGATGGTATGCAATTGAAGGTTCCAGGAAAGGGAAATGATGCCCCAGGAAACGGAATTCCGGGTGATTTATTGGTTGCAATAGAGACCCAAGACCATGAAACATTAAAAAGAGAAGGTGATAATCTACACTATGACCTTTATATTAGTTTCGAGGCTGTTTTAGGAACCTCTAAAGAGATTGATGCCGTTGGTGGTAAAGTGCGAATAAAATTAGAGACGGGAATACAATCGGGTAAAATATTAAGGCTAAGAGGTAAAGGTATTTCAAGTATTAATGGTTATGGTAGTGGTGATCTTTTAGTTCATGTTAATGTATGGACGCCAAAAGAGCTAAATAAAGAACAAAAGGAATTTTTTGAACGAATGAACGGTAATGAGAATTTTGAGCCTAAACCTGAGATATCCGATAAGTCATTCTTCGAAAAAGTGAAAGATATGTTCTCTTAACGAATAACGAATTGTGTATTAAATAAAAAACGTATATTTGATTTAATATTGGGAAACCAATATTAATTTTCTTTTTCATAGCAATTTTTTTCCCATCCTTAATTTAATTAAGGGTGGGTTTTGTTTTTTAGGGGTTCTTAGTTTAAAGCATTTCTATATCTTTGGCAAAATTGCTTTCATGAACAACATTTTGGTCACTAAAGAGGTTACCAAACAATTTGGGGAACACATTGCTCTTAATAAAGTTTCCTTGGAAATCCCCAAAAACAGTATTTATGGGCTATTGGGCCCCAATGGAGCTGGCAAGACTACCTTAATTCGTATTATCAATCAGATTATGCACCCTGATAAGGGAGAGGTATATTTTGATGGTGAACTTTTAAAGCCACATCATATTGCCATGATTGGCTATTTACCCGAGGAGAGAGGATTGTATAAGAGCATGAAAGTTGGAGAACAAGCCATGTATTTAGCTCAGTTAAAAGGCTTAAGTAAATCTGAAGCAAAAAAACGATTGGAGTATTGGTTCCAAAAATTCGAAATAGGTGATTGGTGGAACAAAAAAGTACAGGAACTATCGAAAGGTATGGCCCAGAAGATTCAATTTATAGTAACCATACTACACGAACCCAAATTGCTCATTTTTGATGAACCTTTTAGCGGTTTTGACCCGATTAATGCGAATATCATCAAGGATGAAATACTTAATTTAAAAGCGAATGGCACGTCCATAATTTTTTCAACCCATCGTATGGAATCAGTTGAGGAGTTATGTGAGTATATTGCGTTGATCCATCAATCTGAAAAAATTCTTGATGGTAAATTATCTGAAATAAAAAAGGCTTACAAGAACAATATGTTCAAAGTGGGCTTAGAGGTTAAAAACGCAGAAGGGCTATTAAAGGAGTTATCCAATAAATTCAAGGTGACATCATCTAAAATCAATCCATTGGATAATCAACTGGATTTTACGGTGCAATTACCAACCAATGATTCTGGAGCGATGCTGGCTTTTTTAGCAAATAGGGCCAATGTCAATGGGTTTGTTGAGACGATTCCTTCGGCCAATGAAATATTTATTCAAACCGTTCAAAGTAAAGATGCAAATGAATAAATTACCACTCATAATTAAGAGGGAGTATTTGGCCAAGGTTCGCAACAAGTCGTTTGTTATCATGACGTTCCTCAGTCCCATTTTGATGGTTGGGATGGTTGTGCTGATAGCATATTTGACCAAAATAAACGATAATGAAAAACGAATAATAGGGGTGTTCAATGAGAGCAACTACTTCTCTAATGATTTTAATACTACAGAGAGTACCTCTTATGTCCAGTTTAAGAATATCACATTGCAAGCTGCCAAGGATTCAACTGCAAAAGTTGGGTATTATGGTTTATTACATATTCCTGATGAAACTGAACTTGAAAAAGTAGCCCAGCATTCATATTTCTATTCAAAAGAGGCTCCAAGTACTATGGTCGTTGACAAATTGGAAGATATATTCCAAGATAGGTTAAGAGAAAGAAGATTACAGGATTTAGGGGTTTCTACCAAGGAATATGCCTCAATGGATACTGAGTATGAAATAAATACTGAAACATTTGAAGGGCAACAAAACCTAAAAGGAATCAATGAAATCAAAGCGATTATTGGTGGTGGATTTGGATATCTAATTATGATGTTCATTATTATTTATGGTGGTTTCGTAATGCGAAGTGTTATTGAGGAGAAAACTAGTAGAATAATTGAAGTGATTATATCTTCCGTAAAGCCATTTCAGTTGATGATGGGCAAAATAATAGGAACATCTTTGGCCGGTATAACACAATTTGCTATTTGGATTGTATCGGCAACACTGCTTTTATTTGTAGCATTTTCGATTTTTAATATAGATCCTACTGCCTTGAATGGTGGTGCTGACATTACCTCAGGAATCGCGGGAAGTATGGCGTCACCAATACCATCACCAAATCAGACAATGCAAGCATATGCACAGGAACTTTATAAAATACCTTGGTTTATGCTCATCTGTTTTTTTCTGATTTACTTTATTCTTGGATATCTGATTTATAGCTCAATATATGCAGCTATTGGTGCTGCCGTAGATAATGAGACCGATACACAGCAGTTTATATTTCCAATTATTTTGCCCTTGATGTTGGCAATTTATGTTGGATTCTTTTCGGTTTTCAGTAATCCACATGGGCCAATTGCCGTTGGTTTTTCACTTTTTCCGTTGACATCCCCTATTGTAATGCTTATGCGTTTGCCAGGAGGAATTGGTGAAGGCGGTGTGCCCTTATGGGAAGTAGTAACTTCAATTCTATTGTTGATCATAACATTTATTGGGATAGTTTGGTTAGCTGCAAAAATCTATAGAGTAGGTATTCTCATGTATGGTAAAAAACCTAGTTATAAGGAATTATTTAAATGGATAAAATATTGATTATGAGTCAGGATGAGTCCGATAAAATAAAGGATATTATAGAAAATGACATCTGGGGTTCCATAAAGGAGTTTCTAAATTTAGGTATTCATATTGGAGAGGGTGATAAGGCTGTAGACATAACAGTCGGACTGCTTTTAATGATCATAATTGCGTTTGTAATAACAAGTTTTGTACTAAAATGGATGCGCCAGATTTTCACACGAAAAATGGTTCAGGATGATAAGTTGAAATTTATCAGCGTATTCAAGTTCATTAAATATATGGTGTATGTGGTAGTGGTTTTGATTACTCTTAGCATGGCTGGTATTAATATTACCATCCTTATCACTGCCTCAGCGGCTCTTTTTGTTGGTTTGGGTTTAGCACTCCAAGAATTGTTTCAAGATGTAATAGGGGGTATTTTTATTATTGTAGATAAGTCTTTAAGTGTCGGTGATATTATTGAGGTCGATGGGAGAGTGGGTAAGGTTCTTGAAATAAAATTGCGAACTGTTAGAGCCCTTACAAGAGATGATAAGGTTGTGATAATCCCCAATCATAAATTCATTAGTGATATTATTTTCAACTATACCCAAAACCATAAGACGACAAGGGAATCTATCAAAGTTGGGGTGGCCTATGGAAGTGATGTACAATTGGTTACAAGAATTCTTGATGAAATCGCACAACTTCAAAAAGGCATTTTAAAAAACCCCAAACCCTTTGTATTGTTTGAGGATTTTGGCGACTCTGCTTTATTGTTTTCTTTGAACTTTTATCTTACAGACAGTTTTATTGATCCTAAGATAAAAAGTGAAGTTCGTTATAAAATTGATGCCAAATTTAGAGAACATAATATTTCAATACCATTTCCTCAAAGAGATGTTCATCTATTTCAACATATCAAGAACCAATGAGAGGTAAGCTTATCGCTGGGGATAAAATAGTTGTAGGGATACTTATATGTGCCTTTTTCACTTTACAAGTTGCTGCACAATCTCCGGATATATTTAGGTTAGAATATATGATGATGCCTAATAATAAGGTTGATACTGAACTTTCACGATTTAAATTGGTGGCCAATGTACCCATAAAGATTCGAGAGACAGATAATATTATTCTTGGCGGCGAATATAATTATTTGTCCCAGGAATTTGGCGATAACAGACCTTTTGAGATGAAGCGAATAACAAGCCTTCATGTGGTCGATTTGAATCTTGCTTATGTGTATGAGTATAATGAGGATTGGCGATTTATAGGTGTGGCAACACCAAGGCTTTCATCTACCTTGACCAATAACTTAGCACAGGGCGATGTTTCGGTAAATGTTACCGTTGGTGCTTTTAAGAACAAACAAAATATTGATAAACCAATACGCTTGGTTTTGGGCATTACCTACAATTCAACGGTAGCATTAAGAATACCTTTACCCATTGTGTATTATGAAAAACGATTTCACCCCAGTTGGACCTATGTTGTGGGAGTTCCTAAAACAGGCTTAAAGTATCATTTGAAAGAGAAACATATGATACAAACAGAATTTATCTTGGATGGTTACTTTGTTAATCTTCAGGACAACATCGTTCTACCTAATACGGGTATTGCTTCTTCAATTTCTTCATCGGCAGCACTGTTTACAATTGGGTATCAATATAACATAACAAAAAATATGTCGTTCTACGGTTATGCTGGCCATACTCTATTTCAAAAAGCGGTATTACGTGATCAGGATAGAAATGATATTTTTACATTAAATGATGAGCCCAGTTTGTACTTTAGAACCGGGTTTAGAATAGGAATTTAAAAAATTGGATTATGTCAAAGATTTTAGTAGTTGAGGATGAAGCGGCCATACGCAGGGTTTTGGTAAAGATACTTTCTGAAGAGAGCGATTCTTATCAAGTAGAAGAAGCAGAAGATGGTCTAAGAGGGATAGAAGCCATAAAAAACAAGGACTATGATTTGGTATTATGTGATATAAAAATGCCAAAAATGGATGGTGTTGAAGTTCTGGAAGCTGCTCGAAAGATAAAGCCTGAAATTCCATTTATAATGATTTCTGGTCATGGTGACTTAGACACCGCCGTGAACACCATGCGTTTGGGTGCATTTGATTACATATCAAAACCACCGGATTTAAATCGTCTTCTAACCACAGTGAGAAATGCCTTGGATCGAAAGGAATTGGTCGTAGAGAATAAAATCTTGAAGAAAAAAGTCAGCAAGAATTATGAAATGATCGGTGAGAGTAAAGAAATTAATGCCATCAAAGATATTATTGAAAAAGTGGCACCCACCGACGCACGTGTACTTGTTACAGGTTCCAACGGTACTGGAAAAGAATTGGTCGCCCATTGGATACATGAAAAAAGCCCAAGAAGTTCGGGTCCCTTCATTGAAGTCAATTGTGCTGCCATTCCTTCTGAATTAATTGAGAGTGAACTGTTTGGTCATGTAAAAGGTGCGTTTACTTCTGCCGTAAGAGATAGGGCAGGTAAATTTGAAACGGCGAATAAGGGTACCATATTTTTAGATGAAATTGGTGATATGAGCCTTTCGGCCCAGGCCAAGGTGCTTAGAGCTTTACAGGAGAATAAAATATCACGGGTTGGTTCTGATAAAGACATAAAGGTTGATGTAAGGGTAATCGCGGCCACAAACAAAGATCTTGATAAAGAAATAAAAGAAAATAGATTTAGGGAAGATTTGTATCACCGCCTAGCAGTGATTTTAATAAAAGTGCCTGCTTTAAATGACCGGAGGGATGACATTCCGTTACTAATCAACCATTTTGCAAATAAAATTGCGGAAGAACAAGGAATAGCTCCAAAAGAATTTTCTAAAAGTGCTATAAAACTCTTGAAAGGGTATGATTGGACAGGAAATATCCGTGAGTTAAGAAATGTTGTGGAGCGATTGATTATTCTTGGAGGACAAGAAGTAACTGAAGAAGATGTAAAACTATTTGCTAGCAAATAGCCATTTACTATTTACAGTCGTTAAGTTTTTCTAATGCCCCAGCCGTAATATCCTTGGTTTTGAGGTTATAGTATTTTTTACCTTCAGAAAGATTTGGTAATAATAATTGTTGTTCACAGTGTAGGTAAATATTTTCTGCAAAGGCCCGTGCCTCATTACAATCAACGGAGTTGACTATTTTATTTAGGGATTCCCGGTATTTTTCCAAAGAAACATCAATTTTTCTTTCGAATTCCTTTTTACCAGGTTTCTTCATTGACATTTTTTCTTTTTTGGCAACTACCGTATTCATAGCTAATAGATTACTGCCATACTTACTGTCATGTAATTCGTGATCAGCAAGGGATTCAAGTCCGCCTAAAATATTTTCTAAAGCTCTGTTAAGTAAAATACGGGTACTGTTCAAAGAAGTTGCCTTTGTGGCTAATTTTAAGTTTGAAAGACCATCAGTAATATTTTCTGTTGCGTATTCACAACCACATTCCATCAATTGATTTTTAGATTTTTCAATAGCGTTCAATGCTTTATAGGCAAAATATCGGGCTTGATTAATATCGTCGACAGCAATGGCTTTTTCGGTCTGGGTCTTAACATAATTAATGTTGGAACCGGCATATTCACAAGCCTTATCTACCTTGAAAGAAGAAAACAAGAAAACTAATACAACTATATGTATTGAGTAATGGTACTTCATAATGTAGGTGTTTCGTTTGTTGTAAAATTTGGGAATAATACTTGGTAAAAGTACTCATAGAAGCCTTCCAAACCCATTTTTTTCGACAGAACGCAACAGCTTTCCCATATTTTGGATGAAATGGGGAATAGAGTAGTTAAACGGGCATCTTTTTTAACACTTCCTGCAATTCAACGATAAAATTATTTTATATTCAAGGCATGAAAAACATAGATATAGGCTCATATAAAGCAGATACTGGCATAAATCTCGCAAAGACATCAACTTTTGAGGATTTTGGTGTCACTGAAAAGAAATTAAAAAAAGAGCTGGAAAAAATACGAGAGGTTCTGGGTGATTTTCAAGATACACTTTATGCCCATGGTAAATACGGTGTTTTGGTTTGCTTACAAGGCATGGATACTTCTGGCAAGGATAGTCTAATACGCGAAGTATTCAAGGATTTTAATGTTCGTGGCGTTGTAGTTCATAGCTTTAAGGTTCCTACCGAGTTAGAGTTGAAACATGATTATATATGGAGGCACTATATTGCCCTGCCAGCAAAAGGAAAGTTCGGAATTTTTAATCGTACCCATTATGAAAATGTTTTGGTTACTCGTGTACATCCTGAATATATTTTAGGCGAGAATATACCTGGCATTCATGAGGTTTCAGATATTGACCAAAAGTTTTGGGATGCTCGTTTTGAGCAGATAAACAATTTTGAAAAACACATTGCTGAAAATGGGACCATTATCTTTAAATTCTTTCTACATCTATCCAAAGAGGAACAAAGACAGCGTTTACTTAGAAGATTACGATTGAAACAAAAGCACTGGAAGTTCTCTCCAGGCGACTTAAAGGAACGGAAATTGTGGGACAAATACCAGAAGTGTTATGAAGATGCGATAAAGAATACTGCTAAGGCACATGCGCCGTGGTATGTGGTGCCAGCAGATAATAAAAATGCTGCAAGGGTTATTGTTGCCAAAATTTTGCTTGAAGAGTTAAATAAATACAAAGATATCGCCGAACCTGAGCTTGATGATAAAATAAAGGCTAATTTAGAAAGCTATAATCAGGAATTAGAAAACGAATGAAGTTTATAAAATTTACCCTAATAATCTTATTGATCACTTGGTCTGGATTTTCACAATCCAATGATGAAAAACAAATAAAAGCAATTTATGATGCTGCCTTGACCAAAGGTAAAGCCTATGATTGGCTCAATTATTTGTCAAATCAAATTGGGGGCAGATTATCAGGATCTGTTCAGGCCCAAAAAGCTGTAGAGTATACAAAAAACCAACTAGATTCATTGGGTATTGATCGGGTTTGGTTGCAACCTGTCATGGTGCCAAAATGGGTACGTGGCACTCCTGAATTTGCATATTTCGAAACTGCTCCTGGGATAACCAGTGACGTACCCATTTGTGCATTGGGTGGGTCTGTTGCTACACCGTTGAACGGGATTAAAGCAAATATCATTGAGGTTAGCGGAATTGAGCAGTTGGCAATACTTGGAAAAGAAGAGATTACAGGTAAGATTGTTTTTTACAATAAGCCAATGGATCCAACCCTGATAAGTACCTTTCAATCGTATTCCGGTTGCGTGGACCAGCGCTATGCAGGTGCCGCTGAAGCTGCAAAATACGGGGCTGTGGGCGTGATTGTTCGTTCAATGAATTTAAGATTAGACAATTTGCCTCATACAGGTTCAATGAGTTATGGTGAAACTGCTGCATCGGAACGTATTCCCGCCGCTGCAATAAGTACTAATGGAGCAGAGCTTTTGAGCACAACATTAAAATTGAGTCCAGGCACCAAATTCTACTTCAAACAAAATTGTAAACTGTTTGATGATGTTGAATCTTTCAATGTAATTGGAGAAATTAGAGGGAGCAAATACCCAAATGAGATTATGATCGTTGGTGGACATTTAGATTCCTGGGATTTAGGCGATGGTTCACATGACGATGGTGCAGGTTGTGTTCAGAGTATGGATGTTCTTAGGCTTTTAAAAGAAAGTGGGTATAGACCACAGCGAACCATAAGAGTAGTTCTGTTTATGAATGAAGAAAACGGACTAAGAGGTGGAAACAAATATGCCGAAATCGCCAAGAGTAAAAATGAAAACCATGTCTTTGCTTTGGAAAGCGATGCTGGTGGATTTACCCCTCGTGGTTTTTCTTTTGATTGCTCAGATGCTAATTTTGAACAAGTGAAAAGTTGGATACAGCTGTTTGAACCTTATCTTATCCATATGTTTGTGCGCGGCGGCAGCGGTGCCGACATTGGTCCACTTAAAAATGACCGAATGGTGCTAGCGGGCCTACGGCCCGATTCCCAACGATATTTTGACCATCACCATGCAGAGAACGATACTTTTGAACATGTTAACAAAAGGGAATTGGAACTAGGTGCTGCCACGATGACTAGTTTAATTTATCTCTTTGATAAATATGGTGTTGTAATGCCTCCCAAAATCAAAGGTTGATTTTAAAGTTATGATTTCAGGGCCTTGCCTTAACAACATAACTCTTAACGTAGAACTCCTAACTTATTTTTATATCTTTGCGGCTCATTAAAAACAGCTTAAAATGCAAGACGGAATCTACGCAAAATTCAATACTTCAAAAGGAGAAATACTTGTAAAACTTACACATGATAAGACCCCGGGAACGGTAGGTAACTTTGTTGCCTTGGCTGAGGGTAAATTAAAAAACACAGCGAAACCTGCTGGAAAACCTTATTATGATGGTTTAAAATTCCATAGGGTAATACCTGATTTCATGGTTCAAGGTGGTTGTCCTTTAGGGACTGGAACTGGGGATGCCGGTTACAAGTTCGATGATGAGTTTCATGTTGATTTGACACATGACGGACCGGGGGTCTTATCAATGGCAAATGCAGGTCCAGGAACCAACGGAAGCCAATTTTTCATAACCCATATCGCTACACCTTGGTTAGACAATAAGCATACGGTTTTTGGGCACGTATCAGAGGGTCAAGAAGTGGTTGATGCCATTTCCCAAGAAGACAAAATAGAAAGTTTGGAGATAATAAGGGTAGGCGACGCTGCAAAAAAATGGGACGCTGTAATAGCTTTTGAAACGTTTAAAAGTTCGGGTGAAGGTCGATTGGCTGAAGAAAAGGCTAGACAAGCCAAGGAATTGGACAAGGTTGCGGCGGGTTTTGATGAAACCGATAGCGGACTTAGATATAAAATAATCCAAAAAGGAGACGGGGTCAAAGCTAATACCGGTCAAACGGTTTCTGTTCATTATGAAGGCTCGTTGCTTAATGGTCAAGTTTTTGACTCATCATACAAACGTAATGAACCCATTGATTTTCCATTGGGAGTTGGGCAAGTGATTTCAGGATGGGATGAAGGTATTTCTCTTTTAAAAGTTGGTGATAAGGCTCGATTTGTAATCCCATCGAATTTGGCTTATGGCAGTGCTGGTGCTGGTGGCGTTATTCCTCCGGACGCAACTTTGATTTTCGATGTTGAATTGATGGGAGTTAAATAAAAATAATACTACAGTTTACAAATAACAAGCCTCGGCAATTCGCTGGGGCTTTTTGCTTGCTTAAATCTATTATTCTTTGGTTTGTTGTCCTAAACTGCAATGAATAAAATGATATTGATTAATACTAGAGAAAGTAATATGGCAAAAAATGAAGGCATAACTGAATAGATTAAGCGTTTACATTATGTATATAACAGTTCATAACCGTAAAACCCTACCTGTTGAGATAAATTTAGTGTTTCCCTTTAGTTTTTTGCGCCTCCTGTACTCAAAAGCAAGAGCACAATATTTATAATAAGAAGCGAAAACAATATGGTTAAAAAAGTCAGCATAGTTTGATTAGTTACTCGTAAATGGGGAATGCGTTCTGTTTAACTTAAGATTGTCAAAATGACCAAAGGTTGCGCCAAACGTTAAACAAAAATATAAAAAATTAATGTAAAGTAGGAATATTACTTAAACAAAAAACCCCCAATGAATATCATTGGGGGTTTATATAAAAAAGTTAAAATCGTTACCTAGTCAACTACTTTCACATTAACGGCATTCAATCCTTTTTTACCTTGTTGTAGTTCAAATTCCACAACATCGCCTTCACGAACTTCGTCGATTAAGCCAGAAATGTGTACAAAATGATCTTCGTTTGAACCATCTTCAGTAATGAAACCATAACCTTTGGAATAATTTAACTGTCCCTTTACTCATAATAAAAATATTAAAAATTAATTAATGCGCAAATGTAGCGTAAAAAATTTAATTGTGTAATTTTTTGAAAATTATCTTTAGGTTAAGCCTATTAAAGAATAAACTACATTGGCCTACCGCATCATAAACTTATTTAATTTGAATAATCATTATGCCGTTGGATCCGGCGTCATTCTTAAATAGGGCTTAATTTCTTCAACTCCCTTATCGAACATCTCTCTAGCTTCCTTTGTTGGTATGGCTGGGCTTACAACTACATCTTGACCGTGCTCCCAATTCGCGGGAGTGGCAACTTTATAATGGGCAGTTAACTGTAATGAATCCACAACCCTTAATAGTTCATAAAAATTACGTCCGGTTGAGGCAGGATAGGTAAGTGTTAGTTTTACGGTCTTATCAGGAGCAATAATAAACACTGAACGTACAGTGAAGTTGTTATCGGCTTTCGGGTGTATCATATCATACAAGTCAGAAACTTTCTTGTCCTCATCCGCTATGATGGGAAAGTTCACGATGGTATTTTGTACTTCATTGATGTCTTTAATCCACTCTTTATGTGAATCTACACCATCTACACTCAAAGCCAACATTTTTACATTACGTTTGTCAAATTCATCTTTGAATTTAGCTGCAGTACCAAGTTCTGTTGTACATACTGGTGTAAAATCTGCAGGATGAGAGAAAAGAATTCCCCAACTATCACCTAAATAATCGTATAAATTAATAGTTCCCATTGAACTGTTCGCGGTAAAATCCGGCGCTATATCACCCAATCTAATTGTTGCCATTTCTGTGTTTTTAAATTGCTAATCAGTTATCCTATAAAATTAATAGATTATATAATTGTACGTTACCTGAAGAAGGTTAAAACTGTATTAAATTTTCTATTTTTAGGCTATGGAAGACATCGATATTAATAAACTACAATATCCTATAGGACACTTTATATATCCCGATCAAGTAACCCAGGGGATTGTCTCTAAATGGATTCGGATTTTAGAGGAGCTGCCAGTAACTTTGGAGAATCTAGTAAAGCATTTATCAGATGAACAATTAGAAACACCTTATCGACCAGGGGGGTGGACGGTTAGGCAATTGGTACATCACATTGCAGATAGTCATCATCATAGCTATACACGTTTTAAGTGGGCATTGACTGAGGATGAACCATTGATCAAGGCCTATGAGGAAAAAAATTGGAGTAGCTTATTTGATGCTAAAACAGCACCGATAGAACTTTCATTGTTCTATTTAAAAGCATTGCATGCCAAAATGGTCTTCTTGTTGCGAGGTTTATCAACTGAAGATTTAGATAAATGCTATGTACACCCAGATGGTAATATTAAAGTAACCATAAAAGAGAATATTGGGAAGTATGCCTGGCATAGTCAGCATCATTGTGCGCATATTTATGGCTTGCTGAGGCGTAAAGGATGGTGAAATAATTATAACGGATATAGAATTTACTCCTTTTCACCTCCCTCTGGGCCATAAAAAATGACCCATGTAGAGAAATCGTCGGTAAAGTTTTCAAATCGGTGGTCAATACCAGCAGCTACAAATAAAAAGTCACCTTGTCTGAATGTTGAACGTTTCCCATCGTTTAAGAATTCGCCACTTCCTGAAATGATAATATAAACCTCGTCTCGTGTATGTGGTTGTTGTAAATCGACTTTTTCAGGTTTGTAGACTTCAACCGTTAAAGTACCATGTTCAAAAAGGGTTTTGAACGGGGATTCAATTAGCGAGAGCTGGGCCAGAGCTTCATTTTTATCAATCTGCATAAGGACTAATTTTTAAGTCAGGGAGCAACCCATTTAATGTTACAACCAATACTTGGCTTTTGAATTGGATTGATTTTGTTGCCTTGAAGAAGGGCTTCAATAGCCTTGCGTAAATCTATTCCTGAAACCGGAATTCTGTTACCGGGTCGCGAATCATCCAATTGCCCCCTATAAACAAGCCCAAGGTTGTTATTAAATAAATAAAAATCAGGAGTACATGCGGCATCATAGGCCTTTGCCACTTCCTGTGTTTGATCATACAGATACGGAAATGTGTAATCAGCTTCAATAGCTTTTTTCTTCATTAAATGAGGTGCATCTTGAGGATAATTAACAACATCATTACTCGAAATGGCAATAAATGCAATTCCCTTCTCTTGATACTCCTTAGCCATTTTTGCAATTTCTGGGTTAACATGTATTACAAATGGGCAATGGTTGCAAATGAAAATAATAACTGTGCCCATATCGCCTTTCAATAAATCGAGTGTGAGAGTTTTGTCAGTAATTGTATCCATTAATTCAAATGATGGTGCTTTAGTGCCCAGAAGTAACATATTACTTGGTGTATTGGCCATTGCATTGATATTTAAATTGAATCTAAAGTTAAAAGTAATTCATCAATTCTTTGTAATCCAATTTGCTATTTTTAAATTGAGCATTATGCATTTAAATAATTTACATTGAGAACATGAATGAAACTATAAGTTGGGAAGATTTTTCCAAAATTGATATGCGAGTGGGCACCATTATCGATGTAACGGACTTTCCTATGGCACGTAATCCTGCTTATCAGGTTACAATTGATTTTGGCAGTGATTTAGGGCTTAAAAAATCTTCTGCGCAGATTACCAATTTGTACTCCAAGGAAGACCTTTTAGGTAAGCAGGTAACTGCTGTGGTTAATTTTCCAAAAAAGCAAATTGCGAATTTTATGAGCGAATGTCTTATCTTGGGTGCCGTAGAAGGGAAAGATGTTGTGCTGCTACAGCCGGAATCATCTGTTCCTAACGGACTTAAAATATCCTAACCATTTGACCGATACAATACTTGATAACATTCACATTAACTTCAGTAGCGAGGCGCTATGGGTAATGAATATTGCTTTGGCATTGGTCATGTTCGGTATTGCCCTTGAGATTTCGGTAAAAGATTTTAAACACTTATTACAAAATCCAAAGCCTATTTTTACTGGAGTTTTTAGTCAGTTCTTGCTGTTGCCCGCTGTCACATTTTTGTTGGTTTGGTTGATTAAACCAATTCCAAGTATCGCTCTGGGAATGTTTATGGTGGCTGCCTGTCCCGGAGGTAATATTTCTAATTTTATTACGCATTTGGCAAAAGGAAATTCCGCTTTGTCAGTTAGTTTAACCGCTGTTGCAACTTTATTGGCGGTTTTTATGACACCTCTTAATCTACAATTTTGGGGTTCAATGTATGGCCCAACGGCCGCGATTTTAAAAGATATTGCGATATCGCCATTCGAAATGGTTAAACTGGTTTCCTTATTGCTCGCGTTCCCTCTGGTTTTAGGGATGTGGGTAAATCATTCTAAGCCTATTTTGGCAAAGAAAATGGCCAAAGTTTTGAAATTGGGCTCATTAATATTCTTTATTTCTCTAATATTCCTTGCACTTTACAACAATCAGGAGATTTTTATGGATTATGTATTCTATGTTTTTTGGATTGTGATTATCCATAACCTTTTGGCTTTTACTACTGGTTTCTCAATTGCGAAAATAATGGGACTTTCTAAAAAAGATGTGCGGTCTATCACAATAGAAACTGGAATCCAAAATTCTGGATTAGGCTTATTATTGATTTTCACTTTTTTTGATGGATTAGGTGGTATGGCACTGTTGGCAGCCTTTTGGGGTATATGGCATTTGGTATCCGGATTGATTCTTTCTGGCTTTTGGGGATATAAACCAATTAAGAAAGAAGAATTGGCTTCATGAAAATAGGATACAATATTGTAAAGCTATGGCTTAGAACAGGCCTCTTCTTTTATTATACAAAAATGAAGGTTGTTGGTAAGGAGAACATTCCTAAGAACAAACCAATAATGTTGTTGGCTAATCATCAAAATGCGTTAATGGATCCTTTAATGATTGCCATGAATTGTGGGGTGAAACCTTATTTTTTAGCTCGTTCCGATTTGTTTAAAAACCCACTGGTAAGTAAGTTTTTGCATTATTTGCAAATGATACCAATATACAGGTTTAGGGATGGAATAGATACTTTAAAGAACAACCCGGCCATCTTTAAAAAGTGTGGTGATTTATTGGTGCAAGGCGAGACTGTGATGCTTTTTCCCGAAGGTAACCATGGTTTATTAAGAAGGGTGAGGTGGCCAATGCGGAAAGGATTTGTTAGAATGATTTTCTCCGCATTGGAAAAAGATCCAGACTTGGATATTCGTATTCTCCCAGTAGGATTGAACTATTTAGAAGCAGAAGGTTTTCCTGATAGTGTTTCAATGTATATAGGAAAGGATTTCTCGGTACAAGATCATTATGATCCAAACAATTTGACAGCTTCCGAAACCAAGCTAAAAGGGGAAATCTATAAAAGATTAAAAGTGCTTACAACCCACATTCCAAATGAGGAAACCTATGATAATGTTTTGGTTCAATTGAATAATCAAAAAGTCGATTATCTGAAACCCAATGTAGTGAATAGCATCATTCAAGGCATTGACCCAAATGTTGCAACAACGCCTACTAAAAGTAAAACCCGATGGTTTTCTGGCTTGATTAAGGTCATATTTACCTTAATTAATTTACCTGTGGTACTCCTTTGGAACAAAAAGGTTAAATCTATTGGAATGGATATTGAATTCAGGACGACTTTACGTTTTATGTTGAGTTTAATACTCTTTCCTATATACTATTTGTTGCTTTATTTGATCTTTAGAAATACGTTGGGCCAAGAAATAGCGCTTGCTATATTCTTGGCCCATCTTCTCTTCAATCTTACATATGTAAAGCTCAGATAGCTTACATCATCTTGCCAAAGAATATCGCGTTCATTAACAATTTGTTCGTACCATACCAGAAGGCCCTGAAGTTGGTGTTGTCTGTAAAGATGATTACTCTGCCTTTACCAACTTTTTTTACTTGAAAAGGAACGGAGCCTTTCATAAGTTCTAAATTTTCCTCTGAAATGTATCCACTCAACAATGGATTATCGGTGTACTGTATTGGGTTGTTATAGCTATTCTTGTTAGGTTCTATGTAGACATTGGTGTTTCTGAACAATGCTAATTTATCATTTTTATAACCATAATTTATTGGGTGTGAGCGGTCTAATTTCGCTTCAAAAATAGCTCCTCCTGTAACTTGCGCACCAGTGAAATCGCTCTTCTTTGCAAACGAAATATTCTTAGCAACCAAGGTGTCTTTCTTAAACTTTAATTTAATGACTTCATTCTTGTCTAACCATTCCGCAACATTACGGTAACCAATTAATGTGCCTCCATCTTTAACCCATTCATTTATTTTTTCGGCATATTTTTTAGCTAATCCACCACCCCGTGAACTTGTACTAGGTATAATCAAATCAGTGTATTTGCTCAAATCCACATTACTTAGGTAAGCCATATCCAATTTAGTTAATTGCATATTGTAACGGGTATCGAACAAATGCCAAACTTCACCTGCATCATATGAACTTATTCCACTTCCGACAAGAATGGCTACCTTTTGTTTTTTTATTGGGTCAAAATCATTGCTGCCCAAATCAATTCCCTTTGTAAGACCTGTACCTACTGCAGTTATTTGAAGCATGCTTTCTTGGGCTACCTCTTTTAAAAATTCATGTAACTCATCGGCGTTCAGATCTTGATTCTGAACAGGAATCAAAATTGTACCATAATCATACTGTTTTCCCTCTACACTAAAGGGCGATTTGGCTACTTTGGCCCTTAATCCTTTCTCTACTATTTTGTTAAGGGCTTTTGGAGTGTAATATTCATTCCATTCAAATAAATAGGCATAAGTGCTCTTTCCGCTAATATTACCCGATAAGGGTGCGAAATTAGTAATTTCAGGACCAGCATTGGCTAATGAACTTTGATCGGAATAATCCAAGTTGAACGCCAATGGGAATGTCCATGCCGAGATATCATAAAAAAGACTATCCTTAAACGTGGTACGTTTTTCAAACATGGCTTTTATAAGTCGATGGTTTTTTTGATTCATTGGTACTACATAGCTATTTCCTTTTGTATAGCTCTTGCCACCAATTGTTACATCGCTTGCCAGCTCATTGAACTTTATTTTATGACGGTTTAAAATTTCGGCTAAATGCCAAGCTTTGGCTGCATCTTTGCTATCCCCAAAAACAATGGATTTTGTTTTACTCTTGGCAGCTTCCGCCCTTACGTCTTTATGAAAATCACGCTGATAGTTAAGAATTTTCACTCGCATATTTTTAGCTGCTTCAATCGTAGATAAAGCCGTAGTAAACTGATTGCGAATTGTGAACGGGAAAGTCAATAGTCCGTTTTCGGTTTCTTGAATATGCCCTCTAGAACTTCCTTGTTCAAATAAAATACCGATGCTACCATTTACATCTGGGAACGTAGAACCTTTACCATAATAATAATCGTCGTAATTTTCTTCAGAATAATATAAAGAGCCAATCTTATCTAGTGCTCTAGCATGGTAAGTACCAATTTCAGCAGTCAACTCCTGGTTCATTTTTGGTGTCAACGGATGTACCCTGGTTGGTTCACCGGGTTGAAAAAAGAAGGTGGAATTGGTGCCCATCTCGTGGTGGTCCGTTAGAATATTTGGTAGCCATTTATGAAAGCTCTTAATACGAGCCCTACTCTCAGGTAATTGTACTGGGAGCCAATCGCGGTTCATATCGAACCAATAATGGTTGGTGCGCCCTCCTGGCCAAACCTCATGATATTCCCTTTCGTTATTATCTGCCACTAAGTTGATACTCTTATTGGTATTTGCCCAATAGGCAAAACGTTGCAGTCCATCTGGATTAAAGGAAGGATCCATCAAGATTACTAGATTGTCCAACAGACCATCGATTTCAGGTCCTTGGGCAGCTGCTAAATAATAGGCGTACGCCAAACCGGCGTTGGCCCCACTAGGTTCGTTACCATGAATGGAAAAGCCCTGATAAACAACAATTGGCATTGCATCAGTTGATAAAGCACTTGCGCCATTTTCAGATAAGGCAACATGCGCCTCCCTAATTGATTCAATATTTTGATGATTTTTTGGTGAAGTAATTGTCAAAAGTAAAATGGGCCTGCCTTCAAAGGTATGACCTCTTGTTTCTATAGTTATCCTATCGCTCTTATCGGCAAGAGTCTGCATATAAAACATAAGTTTATCATGGGTAACATGCCACTCACCAACCTCATGGCCAATTACCTCTTTTGGTGTGGGGATATTTTCATTATAGGTGACATTTTGAGGAAGATAATAGTTAAGGTCAATGCTCTTTTGTGCCCCAATACTGCAAGAAATTAAAAGAACTGAAATTAATAGTATTTTTTTCATTTTGGTTTGAATTAGCGAGGGTTAAAAATAAAAAACGACCCTGAGAAAAGAGGGTCGTTTTACGTATATTTTTGAGCTATTATTAAATATCATCAAAATCTACATCAGTGAAATTTTCTGAAGCTTTTATTTCACCATTTTGATGGTGTTCTTCTTTCTTAAAATCTTTTTGATGTCTTTCCGAGATTACTTCGCTTCCTTTTTCATTAATGATGAAGTCCATCATTTCCTCAACATTTTCTTTGAAAGCCGTAAAGTCTTCTTTATAAAGATAGATTTTATGTTTTTTGTAATGAAACGATCCATCGTCATGAGTGAATTTCTTACTTTCGGTTATGGTTAAATAGTAATCTTCTGCTTTAGTGCTTCTTACATCAAAGAAATACGTTCTTCTTCCAGCCCTTAAAACCTTAGAGTGTATCTCTTCTTGATCCATAAATTCTTTGTCGCTCATTCTGTTAGTGTCTAGTTAATAAAAATGCGGATATAATTCAAAAGTGTAAAAAAAAAGCCTATTTAACAACAATATTTCTAGTTTTCTTTCTCTGAAAGTTGATGTAAATAAAGTTCCTTATAATATCCATCTATATTGTTCAATTTTTCATGTGTTCCTTCTTGTAATAATTCCCCTTCATCCAAAACTAAAATTTTATCCGCATTTTTTGCAGAAGATACCCGATGACTTACAATGATCGTCGTTTTGGCACTTGACGCTAATTCCAGGTTATTTAGAATAGTCTCTTCAGTCTCAGTATCGACAGCCGATAAACAATCATCGAACAAGTAAATCTGTGGTTTTTTCAACAATGCCCTTGCAATGGAAACCCGCTGTTTTTGACCACCACTTAGGGTTATTCCTCGCTCACCCAAGATGGTATCATATTGTTTTTTGAATTCCATGATATTGTCATGGACAACGGCATTTTTTGCCACAGAAATCACCTCTTCATCCGATGAGCTATTGTTGCCAAATTTGATGTTGTTTTTAATAGAGTCAGAAAATAAAAACGCATCTTGTGGCACCGCTCCTATAGATTTACGTAAAGTATTTAGATTTAGCTTACTTATGGGTGTATTATCTATCAATATTTCCCCGGAGTCTACATCATATAGACGAGTGATCAGATCGAGTATGGTAGACTTTCCAGAACCTGTTTTGCCCAAAATAGCAACGGTTTGTCCTTCTTCAATCGTAAACGATATATTTTTCAAGGCCGTTATATTGGTATCATCATAGGTAAAACTCACGTTTCTGAATTCTATTTTACCCGCTATAGGGGTGTCTATGGCAATCTCATTCTTGATTTCCGGTATTACTTTTAAAAACTCGTTTATTCTTTTTTGTGAAGCTTCCGCCCTTTGAATTATTGAGGTCAGCCATCCAACAATTGCCACGGGCCAAGTGAGCATATTCACATAGAGGACGAACTCGGCTATAACCCCAACAGAATCAATTTCACCATTAATATATTGTTGTCCACCTATGTAAATAACAAAAATATTACTGATCCCGATAAGTAAGATCATTAAAGGAAAAAACCATGCGTTTACCTTGGCAAGGTCCATGCTTTTCTTTTTTCCTTCCAAAGCTAAAGCATTCAATTCCGAATTAATCTGAGGTTCAATAGCATAAGCCTTAATTACGGAAACACCTGAAAAGACCTCCTGCGTAAAGGTTGAAAGCGAAGAAAGATACTCTTGAACAACGGTGCTGCGTTTATGTATAATTTTGCTTATTTGATATATAAGAACGGATAGTATAGGCAACGGAATTAAGGTATAAGCCGCTAATGTTGGGGCTGTAATGAACATTATAGGGATTATACATGCAAATAAGGTAACAGTATTCATCCCATACATAAGAGCGGGACCTGAATACATTCTAACTTGACTAACATCTTCACTAATGCGGTTCATTAGATCGCCTGTACGATTCTTTTTATAGAAGTTCAAACTTAATTGTTGGTAGTGGTCAAAAATCTCATTCTTGAGATCAAATTCAATATAACGGGAAACATAGATAATGGTCTGTCGCATTAAGAAAGTGAAAAAACCAGAAAGAAGTGCTGCCCCGACAATAATGAGAATACACTCCAAAAGCATGTTTTTGGCTATTTCTTTAGAGATTTCACCACCAATAAAATTTTCTACAACTTGAATTGATTTCTTGACATAAGAAGGCATTACCAATTGAAAGATCTTGGCAATCACCGTAATGATCATGCCTACAAGTAGCTTTAACCAATATTTTTTAAAGTATTTGTTTAGATGCTTAAGCTCCTTCATAAAACCAGTAAGCAAAAAGGATTTGAGTTTTGCCCATTTGCCAAAGATATACGTTTGTCTTAAAACCAAATGTTATAAATTTTATAAATAAGATATTAGTTGCTGCCAGGTACATAGATTAGAAATAGATTGCTATTTTTGCTGGCTGAAAGTATTCTAAATTCACTAAAAGTTCTTTAACATGCTTACAAGAAGGCACATACGGGTAAAAGTTATGCAGTGCATTTATGCATTGACCCAATCTAAAGATGATTCGCTTGAAAAACAGGTAAAATTCCTGAAAGTAAGTGTTGAGAATATGTATACTCTTTACTTGTTAATGCTCAGTTTGTTGCTAGAAATTCAACAATTGGCTGCTAATCAAGTAAAACTTTCCTCTAAAAAATATCTTGCCACTAGCGCTGACGCCTATCCTGACAAAGAAAAATTCGCTAACAACAGATTATTAATGCAGTTGATCAACAATGGCAAATTAAGAGCGGAATTAGAAAAGAGAAAATTGAAAAATTGGTATTTGAATGAAAAATATGTGAAACTTATTTATAAGGAAATTATCGAAAGTAAGTCTTATGCCCAATACATGAATATACCTTCAAGTACATACCTGGATGATAAGCAATTTGTTTCAGTCTTGTTCAAGGAAATTATTGCCCCAAACGAAAAAATATATGATTATTTTGAAGATGATAAATTAACATGGGTAGATGATATACCTATTGTGAATACATTTATCTTAAAACAATTGAAAAAAGTTAAAGAAGACCAGAAAGAATCTTATTTCCTACCAAGATTGCTTAAGGACGAGGAGGATATGGATTTTGCCCAAAAACTGTTGACCAAGACTCTTTTGAATAATAGTGAATGGGAAAAGGAAATCGAGGGCAAAACACCCAATTGGGATAAGGACCGCATAGCTGATATAGATTCTATTCTATTGAAAATGGCAATCTGTGAGTTACTTAATTTTTCTTCTATACCAGAAAAGGTGACCATAAATGAGTTTTTGGAAATTGCCAAGGAGTATTCCACGCCAAAAAGCAGTATTTTCATAAATGGTATTTTGGATAAACTAGTTAAAGAGTATAAGGCCCAAGACAAACTAAAAAAGGTAGGCCGAGGTTTATTATAAATTATTTATTTAATTTTGCAACGAATTAAAAATTACGACAGATGAAAAGAGCAATTTTAGGTTTAAGCTTATTATCAATGATGGCATTTATGTCATGTAAGGAAAACGCTTCCAGTAAAGTAAAAACGGATAATGTGGCCGTAGCCGCTGAGCGAGATGAATCAGCAAAGCAAATTCCTGTTATGGAGTTTGAAAAATCCGAACATGATTTTGGAATTATTGAACAAGGTACTCCTCAAGAAACAATATTTGTATTTACCAATACCGGTAACGCACCATTGGTAATAACCAATGCAACAAGCAGTTGTGGTTGTACAGTACCAAATCCACCAAAAGAACCGATTGCCCCTGGTGAAAAAGGTGAATTAGTGGTTAAATTCAATGGTTCAGGTCAGAACCAAGTAACAAAAACAATTACAGTAGTTGCGAATACTACAAAAGGTTCTGAACTTTTAAGAATTAAGGCTTTTGTAAACCCAAAAGGGGCAGCACCGTTAGGTCCTGTAAAATAAAAATCAATATTAAATTTAGAATATGGGAAGTGGTAGTATAATGGATTTTCTCCCGATGATCCTCATTTTTGTGGTTGCATATTTTTTTATGATACGACCTCAAATGAATCGTCAGAAAAATGAGAAAAAATTCTCTGCAGAATTAAAGAAAGGTGATCGTATTATTACCAAAAGCGGACTTCATGGTAAAGTTATTGACTTGAATGACAAAGATGCTTCATGCGTCATTGAAACAATGGCTGGTAAGTTAAAGTTTGACCGTTCTGCCATATCAATGGAGATGAGTAAAAAGCTAAATACTCCAGTAACAAAATAAGCTATATCCTTTAGGATTAATTATTAAAAAGCCGATGAGTTCATCGGCTTTTTTGTGCCTAAATTTGAATGAAAATAGCTATATTCAAGCTTTAAAAGCTAAGGATATGTATCACACAAGAAGAAATTTTATCAGAAAGAGTTCACTTGCCTTAGCAGGGTCGGGAGCTGCATTTTTATTTCCCATAGAGCTGTTGGCGACACTTCGAAAAAGAGTAGGGCCTAATGACAGAATTAATTTAGGGCTTATTGGTTGTAAAGGAATGGGTTTTACAGACCTTATTTCAATGCTCAAAATTAGCGAGACAAATATAATTGCTTTGTGTGATGTTGATGAAAGTGTTTTAAGGGCTAGAACTGCTGATTTGGAGAAAGCCGGGTTCAAGAAACCAAAATGGTATGGCGATTATAGAAAATTATTGGAAGATAAGGATATAGATGTTGTCATAATTGGAACACCTGACCATTGGCATTGTCTACAGCTGACTGATGCCTTACAAGCAGGAAAGGATGTTTATTGCGAAAAACCTATTGCAAATTCTATTCAGGAGGCAAATATTATGAAGCACTTTGTTGGAACAAGTGATCGTATGGTTCAAATAGGTCAATGGCAAAGAAGTCAGCCTCATTTTGTTGATGCTATTAATTATGTACACTCTGGAAAGTTGGGCGAAATACGATTGGCAAAAGCTTGGGCTTACCAAGGTTGGATGCAACCCGTTCCCATTCTTCCAGATGCTCCCGTACCTCCAGGTGTAGATTATAATATGTGGTTGGGTCCAGCTCCTAAAAGAGATTTTAATAAAAATAGATTCCATTTTAGTTTTAGATGGTTTTGGGATTATGCTGGCGGATTGATGACCGATTGGGGTGTTCATTTGATTGATTATGCCTTATATGGAATGAAGGCCGGTACACCCAAATCAGTTATGGCTATAGGTGGAAAATTCGCTTATCCTGATGATGCCTCTGAGACCCCTGATACGCTGCAGACTGTTTTTGAATACGATGGATTTTCAATTTTATGGGAACATGCTACAGGTATTGATGGTGGTAATTATGGTCGTAATCACGGAATTGCTTTCATCGGAAATAATGGCACCTTGGTTTTAGACCGCGGTGGTTGGGAAGTTATTCCTGAAAACGATTTTAAAGGTTGGGGAAAAGATCCTGGAAAAAGAATGGAGGCAATTCCTATACAACAAAATAAAGATAACGGATTGGATCTTCACACCCTAAACTTTATAGAGTCAGTCAAAAGTAGGGATGCTTCTGGGTTAAATGCTCCGATCGGAGTTGGTTATGATGCGGCTTTAGTTTCTCACATGGGTAATGTTGCCTATAAATCTGGCGACCGTATTTATTGGGATGAAACCAAGGGGGAGTTTAAACAAGAAGCAGCCAATGAATTTTTAAAGGCAAGTTATCATAACGGCTGGAAACTACCTACGCTATAAAAAACCATGTAACTGGGCTTATATAGCTTCGCATGGGGTGATTAGCAATTACGGTATTTATCATTAAGTCCTATACCTTGATTGATCATTGGTATAATCTTTTCCAAACGGTATAGTTTTGTTTTTTCTTGTTTTGCGCTTGAAAGATATTCAGCATAATCCCTCTGTTTGTAAGGTGACAAGGCGAAAAATGCCTTTTCCATTTTTGGATTTTTAGCTAAGGCTTCTTTGAGCAACTCGGGAATAATTAGTTCTGACTTTTTCTTCTTCCCAAGAATTAAGCGCATGCCTTTCTTTTCATTCTCAATGGCCTCGTTAATGTATGCTACAATTGTTGGCGGATCAATCCCTCTTATGGATTTAAATTTCCAATGTCGCATTGCCTGTGTTTTGCCTTCTTGGGCATTTACCAGAACTTTTTTAGGATCTTTCAAGAACATTCCATTAAAAAATCCCAAGCCAAAGTGATTTTTAAATCTTGCAATCCAAAAAACATTTTTGCCTTCAGCAGTGTAAACGGGTGAGCCCCATTTGTGAGTTTCTATTACTTTGGTCTTCAGAGCCAAATCCCTCAATATCAAAATTCCTTTTTTAAAGGGATGTTCTTGCTCATAATAGGCTTCCAATTTTTCTGAATTTTCCACGATTTTTACATTTTCCTAGCAGTAAGTTCGCAAATTTTGATGATAACTTCAACTGCTTTCTGCATACTCTCAACAGGTACATATTCATATTTTCCATGAAAATTATGACCTCCAGCAAAAATATTTGGGCAAGGTAGCCCCATATAGCTTAATTGCGAGCCATCAGTTCCACCTCGGATAGGTTTTATGATTGGTGTAATCCCCAATGCTTCCATCGCTTCTTTGGCAATTTCAACAATATGGAGAACAGGCTCTATCTTTTCCCGCATATTAAAATATTGGTCTTTAATTTCTAGTTGAATACAATCGCCGTAATCGGCATTTAATTTAATTGCGATTTTGCGAAGCAATTCTTTGCGTTTTTCAAAATGCTCTAGGTCATGATCTCGAATAATCATCTCAAATTCAGCATGCTCTATTTCACCATTTAAATGATGTACATGAAAAAAGCCTTCTCGCCCTGTAGTACATTGCGGGGTTTCCTCAGGTGGTAGAATCCCAATGAACTCATTCGCTATACTAATCGCATTGATCATCTTCCCTTTAGCGTAACCAGGGTGAACACTTTTTCCCTTGATAAGCACTTTGGCACTTGCTGCATTAAAATTTTCATATTCCAATTCCCCGATTTGACTGCCATCCATGGTATAGGCCCAAGCTGCCCCAAATTTTTTAACATCGAACTTATGGGCACCACGACCTATTTCCTCATCAGGCGTGAACCCAACTCTAATTTCACCATGTTTTATTTCAGGATGTTGTACCAAATATTCCATGGCTGTCATGATTTCCGCTATACCAGCCTTGTCATCCGCTCCAAGTAAAGAGGTGCCATCTGTAGTGATTAATGTTTGTCCCTCGTATTGTTTCAGGTCTTCAAAATAATCAGGCGAAAGAATGATGTTTTGTTCTTTATTCAGAATAATATCGGTACCATCATAATCCTCAATGATTTGGGGATTTACGTTGGTACCACTAAAATCTGGAGAAGTATCAAAATGGGAAATAAAGCCAATTACAGGAACTTTTTTTTCAATATTGCTTGGCAGCGTTGCCATGATATAGGCATTGTCATCGATGGTTACTTCAACTAATCCAATCTGTTCAAGTTCATATGCCAATTCTGTGGCCAAGTTCCATTGTTTTTCTGTGCTAGGGGTGGTATCTGAATTTGGGTCGCTTTGGGTATCGATTTTGACGTAGCTAAGAAATCGATTAATGATTGTATCCATCAATATAGTTTTTTCAAAAATACAATTTTGTCGAATTTATAATTCGATAAAAAGAGGTGATTTAGTCCTAAGATTTTTAATTCCAATTCCTGTTTATAATTAATGTCTTACCTTGAATAACAGAATTTAACTCAAATAACACTATTATGAAGAAAAATTACTTGATTCTTATGTTCCTATTATTGGGTGCCTTTAGTTTTGTCAGTGCGCAAATCTCTGGTACGGTAGTAGATGAAAATGGAGTGCCTCTTGGCGGTGCTTCAGTAATTAAAAAGGGAACTACCACAGGTACTACAACCGATTTTGATGGTAACTTTAGCATTGATGCCATTTTAGGGGAAAGCTTAGTGGTTTCCTATATTGGATTCGAGAAAAAAGAAGTTGTGATTAATTCCTCAACTATGAAAATCACTTTGGCTTCAGGTATCCAATTAGCCGAGGCAATTGTTATTGGCTCACGTAATCCAAACAGGACCGCTCTGGAAAGTGCAGTCCCTGTGGATGTTATAGATGTAAAGGAGTTGAATAATGTAGCGCCACAAGTAAATCTTAACCAAATTCTTAATTTTGTTGCTCCATCATTTACCTCGAATACCCAGACCATATCCGATGGTACTGATCATATCGACCCTGCTTCATTAAGAGGATTAGGTCCTGACCAGGTGCTTGTTCTAATAAATGGGAAAAGACGACATAATTCATCTTTGGTAAATGTTAATGGAACATTTGGTAGAGGAAGTGTTGGCACGGATTTGAATGCTATACCTGCGGCTTCAATAAAGCGATTAGAGGTGTTACGTGATGGCGCTGCAGCACAGTATGGTTCTGATGCTATTGCCGGTGTAATTAATATTGTATTAAATGATAATGTAAACGAATTAAGTTTTAACGTCACAACGGGAGCAAATTTCAGTAAAAATGCAAATGAGCAAACCGGAGGAGTAGATGGGGAAACTGTCAATGTTAGTGCTAATTATGGATTAAGCTTAGGAGACAAAGGCGGTTTTATTAATTTTACCGGAGACTTCGATTATAGGAAAGATTATAGCAGAATGAAAGAATGGGAAGGAGACGTGTTTAATCAATACAACACAGTAGAGCGATTTGCCCTGGATGATGGCTATAATATTGCTAACCTCCTAGATAACGATGTTGATGATGTAATAAATTATGGGAATCAGGCTGGGTTTGGTTTAAGCCCAACAGCCACTAAAGAAGAATTACAAGGCATCTTATCGGCAGATAATACAGAAGGCGAATTAACCGCAAGAGGTCTTGAAAGAAGTGACTTTAATATGCGGGTTGGCCAGTCTGCCTTGCGAGGTGGTCGTTTCTTTGCAAATTTTGCATTGCCATTGGATGATAATGGAACAGAATTATATTCGTTTGCCGGGTTAAGCTCAAGAACAGGAAATTCTGCTGGTTTTTACAGATTACCCAATCAGAGTAGAACCTATACACCAGCTTATAATAATGGATTTTTACCGGAAATTAATTCTCAAATTACAGATCAGTCTATTTCTATGGGAATAAAGGGAATGATTTCTGATTGGAATGTGGATTTTAGTAACACATACGGTAAAAATGCATTTCTCTACACCATAGGAAATACTTTTAATGCATCGCTTCAAAATGCCTCCCCAACAACTTTTGATGCTGGAGGTTTTAACTTTATGCAGAATACGGTGAACCTTGATATTTCTAAATTTCATGATGATGTTATGTCAGGGTTGAATATTGCTTTTGGAGCAGAGTATCGTTTAGAAAATTATGAAATTGAAGCTGGTGAAGAAGCATCCTATGGAAGATATACTGCAGAAGGTCAACTGATTACTTTAGCTGACCAGAGTGCTTCTGAAGACTTTTTTGGAAATTCAAGACCTGGTGGTTCCCAAGTATTTCCAGGTTTTAGTCCGAATAATGAATTGTCAAGAGGTAGAAGTAGTGTAGCTGGATATTTTGACATGGAAGCAGATATAACTGATACTTTTTTAGCAAGTTTTGCGACTCGTTTTGAAAATTATTCAGATTTTGGTTCAACCATTAACTTCAAATTAGCAACGTTAATTAAAGCTACGGAAAATCTAAATTTAAGAGCAGCATTAAATACAGGTTTTAGAGCGCCATCCTTACATCAGTTGAACTTTAATTCTACTTCAACAATTTTCGATCAAAGCGGAAACCCTGTTGAAGTAGGAACTTTTGCCAACGATAGTAGAGCTGCACAATTACTTGGTATTCCTCAGTTAAAAGAAGAAACCTCAAGAAGTATAAGTGTTGGTTTAACTACTAAGTTTCCAGAGGCCAATATTACAGTATCCTTAGATGGCTATTTTGTCGGTATAGATGATAGAGTTGTTTATACAGGACAATTCTCTGGTCCAGGAACTGGAACAGAATTGGATAATTTGTTGGTGCAAGCTAATGCCTCTGCAGCATCCTTCTTTGCGAATGCGATTGATACCGAATCAAAAGGAATCGATGCAGTTGTAACTTGGGATCCTTATGTGTCAAATAGTGTTAAATTAAAGAACACCTTATCTGCTACCTTATCTAAAACTAAACAAGTTGGAGACATTAATGCTTCACAAGTTTTGGAAGATGCCGGTTTAGTTGGTACGTATTTCCCTGAAGATAGTAGAGTTTACCTTGAAGAAGCTGTACCAAGAACTAAATTTATTTTATCCCATATGTTGAATATGGATAAATTTAATTTCTTTTTAAGGAATGTTTATTTTGGTGAAGTTACTGAAGCTACTACTACTGTAGCTAATCAGCAAGTTTTTGGAACCAAGTTGGTGACAGACTTATCAATAGGATATAAGGCCACCGAGGCACTTACCCTTACCGTCGGAGCAAACAATTTATTGGATGTTTACCCAGATAGGGCAGAAGAGGCTTTCGGTAACCGAAGTTCTGGACGTTTTGATTGGTCTCGTAGAGCGCAACAATTTGGAGTAGGCGGAAGATTCTTATTTGCTAGAGTAAGTTTTACTCTAAAATAATTGCAATAAATTTTTAAGTTAAATAGAGGCCACCAATTAGGTGGCCTCTATTTTTTGTTCAATTTCGGAATGCTGTATGCAGACTCGGCTTCATGGTTTTTCTGTGCTAGGGGTGGTGTCTGAGTTTGGTTCACTCTGGGTATTGATTTTGAGGTAGCTAAGAAATCTATTAATAAGTTGTTGCATCTACCTAGTGTTTACTCAAAAATACAGATTATTATTAGTATTTTGCT
>RCMY010000678.1_pt1 | contig 32395 bp, 27 predicted proteins | sample 2041341 | NCBI WGS metagenome assembly RCMY01 (sample SAMN09708234, study PRJNA481090) | Marine sediment metagenome, whole genome shotgun sequencing project. | reverse complement strand
AATCCTGCGTTGCGCTGCCCATCCGGTGTCCAGCGCGGAACGACAAAGCAGGTCAGTCCCTTTTCGGTATAGGCCAGCGTCAGAAACGCATCGCTCATCGGGGCGGAACAAAACCATTTATGACCCGTCAGGCGATAAGCACCATCCGCTGGCTCTGCGCGTGTTGAATTCGCCCGAACGTCCGAGCCGCCCTGCTTTTCGGTCATCGCCATGCCTATCGTGACGCCCCTTTTTTCGCTGGATGGCCGCACGTCAGGATCGTAAGCCGAGGATAGAATGCGCTTGACCCACTCGTCTCCAACATCTTGATCAAGCTTCAATGCCGCTACAGCCGCGTAGGTCATTGTCATCGGACAGCCGGTGCCAGCGTCAACTTGTCCTAGCAGGAAGCTCAATGCTGCGTGGACCACATGGCCCGCCTCGGTGCCGTCCCAAGCTGCCGCCGCCACGCCCTCGTCAAAACCCAGGGCCATAAGCTTGTGATATGCCGGATGGAATTGCACTTCATCTATCCGTCTTCCTTGACGGTCGTGGGTCTCGAGTACCGGCGGGTTTCTATTCGCAGCGTCTCCCCAGCCGATAACTTCCGGAGACCCGGTTTTCAGTCCAAAGGCCTTGAGCCGATTCGAATGAGCACCGCCTCCCGCCTTCGTCACCGCATCGACCAGCGCCTGGTCTGAACCGAACCGGTCAAACATCTCGAGCGTGGGCGGCTGGTTTGCGACGTCATGGGTATCGAGTCGGTCTATCGGATAAAGCGAGCTCATAGCGGTATCACTTCCTTGCAATTTTGCTGGTGGTTTTCAGGCGGCTCGGCCCGTTATCGCGGCGATCGACACCCAGCGTCCAGGCCGGAGGATCGCTGGCGGGGAAGCTTTCACGCAATGCCTCATCAATCATGTCGTTGTTGGTCGGTGCCGGTTTTTTCCTGCCTGCCGTTATCACATCCGGGCCGTTGGATGCGGTCATATCGGTGTTGATCATATCAGCCTGGCTTTCATGCACTGCCCACCGAACTATATTAAGCATGCCAATGGCATTGTCACGTTAACTCCTCCGGCGGATTGAACGCTTCCTGTGAAACATTGTGCCGTTGGTTTCTCACATTTTGGTGGCACGATTGTGGCAAAATTGAAATTGGCACCGCGGTCGCCCGGGGATTGCTGGCATCTCGATGAAATGGTAATCATGATCAAAGGCAAGCGCGGATGGCGACCAGCTTCTGGCCAGTTTAGATCTCGTTCAGAAAGCCCTGAACCGCTGCCACGGCTTCCGGCTCATCCAGCATCGGGGCATGACCGCGACCGGGGATTTCTATCGCCCTGATATAGCCGCTATGGCCTGCTTTCATTTTACGGAGCGTATCCGGGGACAAAATGTCGGAGTTCTGGCCTCTCACAACCAGCGTCGGAATATCCGACAACATATCCCAGACCGGCCAGAGATCGGTCGGCGCAGCGCTGGGGTCGTCGCCTTCTACACCTTGCGAGATTGCCATATCATAGGCCAATTGGGGAATGCCGCTCTCGTTGGCGATGAACGTGCGGTGCGCGAAAGCCATCCAGTCATCGTCACCATAATCCGGGAACGCGATTTCATTGGTTTTGCGGCTGAGGTCTGCTGCATCCTGCCAATTCGCAATATCTACTGGCTTGCCAACATAATTCTGAAGCCGTGCCAGCCCGCCGGGATCAACTTCGGGGCCGATGTCGTTGAGGATGAGCGCCTGTGCGACATTGTGCTGATGGGCAACCATCAACATCGCGATAAGGCCGCCCATCGATGTGCCCATCAATATGACCCGTTTGATGTCCAGCGACCGGAGCAATGCGAACATATCCTGCACATAGACCAGCGGTGTGTAATTGCCGGGATCGGTGTCATAATCCGACCGTCCCCGCCCGCGTTGGTCCGGAACGATCAGGCGATGCTTGTCGCGCAGGATTGCAGCTATATTCTCGAAATCGGCGCTGTTGCGGGTCAGGCCGTGCATCATCAGGATGGGAGCGCCGTCGCCGTTTCCGTGATAATCACGGGCGTATAGATCGAGCCGGTCATCGGCGCTGCGATAGGAATAGTCCCGGTAGTTTTTCATTATTCGACCCATTCACGGCGGAGATGTTTGCCGGCCAGCGCCATCAGCACGGCCGCTGCAACATAGAAAACCAGCGCTGACAGGATCGCATAGCGCAGACCTTCATCGCCATAGGTCAGGCTGAACCGGTCGGACATCGCACCCAGTATCAACGTACCGAATCCAAGCCCGATCAGATTGTTGATAAACAGGAAACTGGCAGAAGCGGTCGCGCGCATGGTTGCCGGTACAAGGTGCTGAACAGCAGACAGAACCGGGCCAAGCCAGACATAGGCCAGCGCCTGCGGTATTAGTAGAAACAGAAACGCTACGGTGACGGATGAGGATAATATCCCGCCGGCGAACAACGGAACCCCCAGGATGAAGGAAATTGCAGGTAACCAGGCATAAGCAGCGCGGTCCTTCTTGCCAAAATAGTCGCCCAGCCAGCCGCCCGCCAGAACGCCGACCGTGCCGCCAAATAACAGGATCGCGCCGTAAAATTGTGATGTGCCGATCAAATCGAGGCCGAAGCTGCGCTGCATCAGGCTGGGTAGCCAGAAAGCGATGCCATAGCCGCAGAGCGAACTCATCGAGGCGCCAAAGGATAGAAACCAGAAGCTCTTCTTCGCCGCCAATATGCGGAAAACATCGCTGGTTTTCTGGGCAGGTTCCACAGCGGTTGGCTCGGTGGCTACCGCCTTTTTCGGTTCGCGCACGATCAGGCGGAATAGCGGCGCGATCACGACGCCGGCAATGCCGACGGCGATAAATGCCGTTCGCCATTCGATCATTTGCGCGACATAGCCGCCAAACATCACGCCCGCAGCAGAACCCAGCGGGATGCCGAGTGAATAGATTGCCAGCGCCCGTGCCCGCTCGTGGCTCGGGAAATAATCGGCTATCAAGGCATAGGATGGTGCAACGCCGCCGGCCTCACCGACGCCGACGCCCAGTCGGAACAGAAACATCTGCCAGAAATTTGTCGCTAAACCGCATAGCGCGGTAAAACCGCTCCAGATTGTCAGTGATATGGTGATCACCCATGTCCGGCTGGTTTTGTCCGCAATCAGCGCCAGCGGAATTGCCAGTGTCGAATAGAGCAACGCAAAGGCAATGCCGCCAAGCGCGCCCAGTTGCGTATCGCTCAGCCCCAGGTCCTCTTTAACCGGGATGGCCAATATGCCGAGAATCTGACGGTCGAGAAAATTGAAAGTATAGACCAGCAGCAACATGAAAAGCACGACCGCACGATATGTGCGGCCGTGCCCAGTTGGGAGATCGTTAACCGAAGTGGTCAGAATTTGATTCCGGCGGTAACAAAGACCTGACGCGGGTTACCGAAGAACGCGGTCAGCGTTCCTTCGGGGCCGAGCGTACCAATCGGTTGGCCGTTGGCACCAGGTATGATCGCGCCGGTCGTTGGATCGGCAGCAACAAAGGTATAGCCCGATGTCTTGTAGCGCTTGTTGGTCAGATTCTTGCCGTGCAGACCAATGCTCCAGCGTTTGTCTGGCGCATTGTACACAAGATTGGCATCCCAAAGGGCAAAGCCCTTTTGATCAATGAACGGGTTGGCAATCTCGAACTGGTTTGTCTTGCTGCGATAAGACAGCGTTGTCCCCAGATAGAGATCCCCTTCTCCTACCGGAGTGGAATAGGAAAATGTACCGCTGGCGGTCCATTCCGGCGTATTCTGGACAGAACGGAACTGCGCAACATCTGTCGGCACGCCGCCAATGTTGGTGATATATTCGTCATATTCTGCATCAATATAACCAAGCGAGCCGGACAGCATTACCCGGTCACCACTGGCAACCAGATCTTCACCCAGTCGCGCACTCGCCTCGAGCTCAACGCCCTTGAGAGTAGCCTTGCCAGCGTTGGTAAACACACCGCAGAATGAAGGCAGACCACCGACAGTACATGCTACCGATCCGGGTATTTGTACATTTTTATAGTCGGTATAGAAGGCTGCGAGCGCAACATTGAGAGCGCCGTCGAGCAGGCTGCCCTTATAGCCGACTTCATAGCTATCTACTTCTTCAGGCTGGAAGCTGAGGAAGGAAGCAACTTCGCTATCGCTCGGGATGCCATTGGCGTTGGCGGTAGGCGCAGTCACACCCACACCGCGCGGGTCAAAACCGCCGCCTTTGAAGCCCTGCGAAAAGCTTGCATAAATATTATGATCGGGTGTGGGCTTGAAGCTGACCGAAGCACGAGGGGTGAATTTCTTGAAATTCGCACTGCCCTCGAAATCGGTGCTGGGTCCGCCGAACGGAATTCCCGCGCCGCCAAATGTCGGCGAACCGCCGCCGAGAAAATTCTGCCGCAATATGCTGGCTGTCCGCTCGTCCCATGTGTAGCGACCACCAACCGAAAGGCTGAACTGCTCGGTGAAATCATAGGTAAAATCGGCAAAAACCGCATAGGTTTCGGTATCGACATCAGCTTCGGTAAAGGCGGTGAGACCAGCAAAAGTTGTGAAAAGCCGGACATCAAAAAGCGTATCAGCCTTGGCATCAAGATAGTAGAATCCGACCAGACCGTTGAGCTTGTCGCCTTCATAAAGCAGCTGGAATTCCTGGCTGATCTGTTCGTTCCGGTAGAATCCGGGTACGTCGAGATCGACCGCTGGCAATGCGTCAAAGTCAATTGGCGTAGCGGTATCATCCTTGCGCCATGCGCTGATTGAACGCAGCGTGAGTGTATCGGTAAGATTTGCAGTGATATTCATCGAGAGACCATAAGCCTCGATATCCTGAATCGGATCATTGAGCCCGCCGCGCGTGTCGAACACATTATCAAGCACTGGCGCGCCGGAAACAGCGCCCGGGATCAACCGATGACCGCCACGGGGATTGCTTTCGTCTTTTGTATAGTCGCCCGAAATCCGGATCAGGATAGGTTCGCCATATCCGCCTATTTCCAGCGTACCGCGACCTGCCCAGATATCCTTGTTATAATTTTCCAGCCCATTTGTCAGATTGTCGCCGAAACCGCCGCGCGAAAGGCGCGCGCCCGATGCGCCGACACGAACAATGTCGGAAAGCGGCATGCTGGCAGTTACTACTGCTTCAGCCTGGTCATAGGTGCCGTAGGTTGCCCGCGCCTTGAACGAAGGTTCGTCAGGCAGACGCTTGGTCACATATTTGACCGCACCACCGATGGTGTTGCGTCCGTAAAGCGTGCCCTGTGGACCGCGAAGCACTTCAATCCGTTCGACATCATAGATGTCGAGGACAGCGGCTTGTGGCCGGTTGAGATAGACATCGTCAAGATAAATGCCGACGCCCTGTTCAAAACCGGAAACGGGATCCTGCTGGCCGATGCCACGAATGAACGCCGAGAGAGTCGAGTTTGTCCCGCGCGAAGATTCCAGCGTGGTGTTGGGAGTTGTCAGACCAATATCGGTAATATCGACTGCGCCCTGCTGCTCCAGCTTTTCAGCGGAAAATGCCGTGATCGCAATGGGAACATCGACAAGGCGTTCATCGCGGCGGCGGGCCGAGACGATAATGATGTTTGAATCTTCGCCTGTTTCTGCAGCATCGGCGCTCTGGGCATAGAGCGGTGCTGCGGTCAGGCCGCCCATGGCGACGCTTGCCAGTGCTGTTAACCGAATAATCTGTCCGAAGTCTCTCATTTATTCTCTCCCAAATCCCGATGACTGTTTGAAGGTTGTCGAATATTGGGATGAGCACTAATGAAAGTTGAGCCATCTTTCAACTTAATTGTGGGGCCGTTCCTATTATGGCAGCCGAACGTGCCAAAATAGCAACAGTACGGAATGGTCAGAATGTCTCAAATCATCCATAAGAGGTTGAATTTTTGGACTAATTAATGGCCAAGGCAGAGCTCGTTGGGGTGAAATCAGCCAGGTGCACCATGATCGCAATCCTCTGATCTGAATCGCAGAGCCGTTCGCGTCATCGCGAAAGCGTCATTCCTTTGAGGCAAAGAGATGGGGCAAGAAGAGCCGGTACATCGCCCGGGATTATCGCCGGTTTTTGTCTGCCGCGATTCCCCTGGCCAAAATATCATTCGCGACTTCCGCAATCTCGACCGCAGATTTTTCTTCGGTCCAGATACCGTATCTCAACCCCAGAAAAACGTTCATGCCCATGATCGCCCAGGCATGGGCCTCTTCCAGATGATCGCGAAAATCGCCGGAGGCGCTGCCTTCCTGCAGCCGTTCAAATATGCGTTTGGCGGTCTCTTCATAGTGCGAGCGATAGCTTTCGGGATCGACAAATTCGGCTTCGTCGATGATCCGATAGATTTCCTTGTGCTCGCGGGCAAAGTTCATGAACGCCTCAAGCGCCAGCTTTTCGCGTTCCAGCGCGTCCTGCCACTCGGTCATCGCACTCGCGGCATGGCTCTTCACGCGCGAGCTCATGTCCCGGACGAGGGCACTGAACAGTTCATCCTTGGAATCGAAATAGGTGTAGAAGCTGCCCAATGCGGTCCCCGCCCGCTGGGTAATCCCGGTGATCGACGCTTCGTGAAAGCCCTTCTCGCCAAATTCCAGCGCCGCGGCGTCCAGCAACTTGCGCTTGGTCCGCAACCCGCGCGCGGTACGCGGCTGTTTGTCTTTAGACTCAATATGTTCCGAATAATCAGTGGCCATAAAATAACGGCTAACCGCATTTTACCGGATAAGCAAATATCTAATATGAATATTGAATCATATTTCAACATTGAGTGCTCCTCAACCTCGAATTGCCGGGCATCAAATGCACCGAGGAGTCCCTCGTGATATTTCGGCATATCGTTATTCATGCGGCGACCATAACCGGTCTAGAGGGCGGATTGGTCGCTCCTGCCACCGCCCATATCCGGATCGGCGAATCAGGGCTCCGCTGATGGCACTTGCGACAAAGCTGCTGCAAAGTGAATGGATAGAGGAAGGCTGTTCGGTCGCAGTCGGTTACAATGTGGACCTCTACCCCTCAATCGCTCATGATCGCATTATGTTTGAGCGTCTGCTTTTCGAGCGCCGCTTCAAACGCTTTTTCCAACCTGGCGATCATCGCCGGGAAGCCTTCGCGGTCGACAAAGGCTAACGGATCGCCCGCTTTCTGGCGTTCGCGCTTTTCCGGCATTCCGGCAAATTCGGGATGGTTGGCCAGGAAGATATCGGGTTCCCAATCCTTGGTCATAGCGAAAGTCTTGCGATAATCCTCGACAATCCCTTCATATTGAGGCGGCCCGATCAGGCGGTTTGCGGCGACCGTTGCGGAACAGAAAAACAGCGCCTCATAGCTTTGACCGCTCTGCCGCGCATCCATCGTCCATGACGTGCAGCCCCGGCTGTGTCCCGGCGTGATATGCGCAGTGAGCGTGACATCGCCCAGCTTCACCGCCTCCCCGTCCGCAATGATCCGGTCCACCTTGACCGGCGGTGCGTTCAATTCGGGATTGTCTTCCGAGCCGAGATAGAAACCACCTTCGAGCGCCGAGCGGTCACCTTCGCTCGCCAGCAGTTTCGCGCCGGTCAGCTGCTTCAGTTCGGCAAGTCCGCCGCTATGATCCCAATGGGCATGGCTGTTGAGCAGAATTTTGACATCGGCAGGATTATAGCCAAGCTTTTTGATATTCTCCCAAACCTGCTTGCCCTGTCCCGGCATGCCGCCATCAATCACGATATGGCCTTCTCTGGTCGGAATGAAAAACATGCCCAGCCCGCGCGTCCCGACGAAATATATCCCCTGCGCTTCGTCTCCGATCACGCGGAACGGTTCGACATTTTCAGACCACGACTGATAAATTTTCTGCCACTCGAGTTCCGCCGCCGCTTCACCGGCGGTGGTCCGAGTGCTCGTCGTCACGGTGCCGGACGAAACCGGGGCTTCAAGGGAGGCCGCAGGTGTGCAAGCGGCGAAGCCGCATAGCCCCACAAGCATCAGACCATATTTGATTTTCCGCATTCGTCCCTCCATTTTCGCATCTTATGCTGCGCCGCCAGACTATGCCAGCGGCTATCTTGCGAAAAACTGAACCGTCTCGTCATCCATCGGGAACATCAGCTCGATCCGGGTTTCCCCCGCTCTGGTATCCTGCACCGAACCGAATTGCGCGATCACAGAAAACAGCGATAGGCGGGTTTCTCCAACCCGGAATATCGTCGGGATCACCGCCTGATTGAGATTGATCGCACCAAGGTCGACGTTCCGGACCCGGTCGTGGGACGCCAGCCGTCTGGCGAGCGCGGACAATATCTCGTCCCCGCCCAGTTCCAGTATCTCGGTACGCAGGCGCGAGAGGGACAGAACCGCGACCTCTTCCCAATTTTCGATAAGATCGAGACCCCCACTGTTGATCAATATGTCAACCAGATTGACCGGACTGCCGGGGCTGGCCAGAGCCAGAATCATCTCGGCACCCCTGTTGCTGTTCACCACATTCCAGTGTCCATCGATAGCATAGCCGGGAAACGGATCATGATGGTCGATCATGGTCGCGATCGCCTGGTTGACCGGTGCCAGTTCCGGCGCATCGTCCGAAAGGCTGGGATAGACGGGCGCGAATCCCGCTGCGTTGAGCGCCTGATTGGCGGCAGGACGGGGCAGCTGCAATGCTTCGGAGAGGCGGAGCACCATTGCCCGGCTGGGGTTGGCGCGGCCGGATTCCAGAAAACTCAAATGGCGGGCGGACATTTCCGCTTCGAGGCTGAGATCGAGCTGGCTGAACCGCCGCAGTTTGCGCCAGTCCTTCAATATTGCACCAAATTCGCTGGGCATGATCGTCTCCTTCACCCTGTCCGTGGCGTTACCAACCGATAGCATAGATCGCGCAGCATGCACTTACCCGAGAGGTAATTGTCTTGATGACTGCCGCATGCTTTATCGCAAAGAAACTGAACCAGGAGAAGACCATGTCACCACAAACCACGGGCCGTTATATCCGTATCGTCGGCAGTTTTTCCATTCTTATCGCCATTCTGTTTTCCCTCGCCGGGGTGAATGACTTTACCGGCGCGAACGAGATGTTCTTTCAGCTTGCTTCCTCGGGCGGCAATGGCGTTGCCGGGCTGGACACAGCGGAAGCGAAAATGGCGATGGCGATCGCGGGCGGTGTCTTTGCCGGCCTGATGGCGATGTATGTCTTTATCACGGCACCAGGCGTGGAGCAGGGCAGCGAACTGATCCGCAAGGGTTCGATCTACACATTCCTGGTCTGGTTCGGCGTCGACAGCACCGCATCAGCAGCGTCAGGCAATGCTCAGAATATCATCCCAAATGCGATATTTCTGATTATCTATCTCATTCCGCTACTGCTCGTGAAACGAACGGCCTAACGCCAAATCCGTCGGATTGTCTATTGGTTCAACTTCGCCCGTTCACATCCTTGACCCATGGGCCAAAGGGCGAGTTGCCGAGCATCGCGACCTGTGTCTGCGCGCTGACCTCGTTAATCCCCTGCTGCGGCTTGCGGCCGGGATGGACGGGCAGGCGCAGTGGTCTCTTGCCGGGCGCTTTGGCAATCACCCCGGCGATGGCGCGCGGCACGTCTTCGGGATCGGTTGACCCGCCACCATTACGCAACGCACCCTCGACCAGCGCCTGATAGGCGGCCTTGCGCTCGTCATCGGCGCGTTCCAGCATGCTCAATGTATATATATTGCCATTTTCCCAGATTTTGGTCGGGAAACCGCCGGGCTGCACGATCGTGACATCAACGCCGTGCGGGACCAGCTCATAAGCCATTTGCTCGCTCATCGCCTCAACTGCAAATTTGGTCGAGCTATAGAGGCCGATGCCCGGCACCATCACCCGACCGAGCTGGGACGAGATATTGACAATCAGACCGGATTTCTTCGCGCGCATCTTGGGCAGGGCCGCGCGGGCGACCCGCTGATAACCCATCACGTTGGTGTCAAAGAGCAGCTGCATCATGGCGAGATCCTGCAGCTCCACAGGAGCTCCGGTACCGATCCCGGCATTATTGATGATGACATCGAGCGCGCCGCCATTCAGCCGTTCGGCTTCCGCGACAGCCGTGTTCACCGATTCTTCGGACAAGACATCGAGTTCGAGAAGGGTAATATCCAGCCCGCCCGCATTGGCGGCCTTTTCCAGAGCGGCCCCTTCTGCTCGCGGCAGATTTCGCATTGTGGCAAACACCTTCGCGCCCAGTCCGGCGTAGAGAACCGCACCGAGATTGCCGAAGCCGGAGGAGCAGCCGGTGATCAGCACCGACTTGCCGGTGAGATCCGGCTTGCCTTCGGCGGCAGTCGCCGGACCGGCGGAGAGCGCGACGCCGGTTGCGGCGGTGGCAGCCAGCAATTGACGACGGTTCAGGGACATCGTGCGGGTTGGTTCGGTCATGGAAGGACTCCTAAATTGCAAAATCGCTGCTACACTATCATAAATTCCGTTCCGCAGGGAACAGGGTAAGGTGGAGAGCGATATGCAGATTTTAAAAGCCAGCGAGGCGGTGGGCGCGATTGTCGAGGATGTGGATGTCACCCGCCTGAGCGATCAGCAATTTGCCGATATCCGCCAAGCATTTTTCGACCACGGCACGCTGTTCTTCCGCGAACAGAAGCTGACACCGGAAGAGCATATCGCCTTTGCCGAACACTGGGGCGCGATTGATTTCAACCGCTTCTTCAAGCGCCGCGAGGGCTATCCGGAAATCGCCGAAGTGCTCAAGGAACCGGACCAGATGCTCAATATCGGCGGCGGCTGGCACACCGACCACAGTTATGACGAAGCGCCCGCGATGGGCTCGATCCTCTATGCGCTGGAAATTCCGCCGAGCGGCGGTAATACGCTGTTTGCCGGCATGGCCGCTGCCTATGAAGCGCTCGATGATACGATGAAGGAACGGATTGCGGGTCTGAAAGCGAGGCACGGCAATGCCCATGTTTTTGGCGAAGAAAGCGAATATCGCAAGGCGATTGGTGACCGCTATACCAACCCCGGTCAGGCAGGACAGACGGCGGTTCATCCAGTGGTTCTGTCCCATCCCGAAACCGGCGTGAAGGGGCTTTACGTCAATCCCGGTTTCACCCTGGAGATCGTCGATATGGACATGGAGAAAAGCAGGGATTTGCTGCAGCAGCTATATGACCATATCATGCAGGACCGCTTCCACTATCGCCACAAATGGCGCGCCGGAGATCTCGCGATGTGGGATAACCGGTCGACCTGGCATTATGCGCTGAATGACTATCAGGGGCATCGGCGCTATCTGAACCGGATCACGATCGAGGGTGTGGCCCTGGCGTAGCTTTTCCCGGATTGGCTTTGAAAGGATGGACCAACCAGGCTGACTCAAGCCAGAACCTTTTTCATCAGCACGGCTGCGGTGATATCGCCGGTCACATTCACGACCGTCCGGGACATGTCCAGAAGCCGGTCCACGCCCAGAATGATCACAAGCCCCGATGCAGGTATGCCAAACCCCGCCGCAACGCTCGCCAGTATCGCAATACTCACACCGGGCGTACCCGGCGCGCCGATGGATGATGCGACCAGAGTGCCGACCAGCAGGACAGTTTCAGCCAGGCTGAGATCTACGCCCGATATTTGCGCCAGAAAGAGTATGGCAACGCTCTGATATAGTGCGGTGCCCGCCATGTTCATCGTCGCTCCGAGCGGAACCACCAAATTGGCAACGTCGTCCGGTACCTGTAACTTGCGTGCGGTCTGGATGGTGCTGGGCATGACAGCAGATGAACTGGACGTGGAAAATGCGAGCAGCAGGTTCGGTCCGGCAATCCTGACAAAGGAACGCAAATCGAGACCGCCGACCCATTTCAGCAACAATGCATATATCAGAAACAGAAGCACCAGTCCGAGGAGGACGGTGCCGACATAGTTGAGCAGACCGAGCAGCGAGTTCGGTCCAATCTGGATCATCAGCTGTGCCATCAATCCGAACACCGCGAGCGGAGACAATAGCATCGCCCATTTTACGATTGTCATGGAAATGGACATCAGCGAGTCGAGCAGAGCAAGGATCGGTGCGGCCTTTTCCTGTCGAATCTGATTGACAGCGACCCCGGTCAACACAGCAAGGATCACGATTGCCAGCAAGTCTCCCTGGATTACGGAAGCCGCCGGATTGGTCGGAAGCACGCCTGCAACAAGGTCGGGCAGCCTTGTAACGTCAAAGGTTTGAACGTCTGCCTGCACCTTTTCGACCGGCAGTTCCAGCCCTTCACCCGGTTTGAACAGCCGGGCCAGATAGATACCGATCCAGGCGGCGGCGAATGTGGTCGAGACAATGAACAAGCCCAGCCGTACGCCCAGCTTGCGCATGGCCTCGTTGGAAGGGACCCCCGCAAGTCCGCTCACGATGGAAGCAAAGACCAGCGGCACGAGAACGATCGCGATCAGCCCGAGAAAAAGCTGCCCGGGAAGAGCAAGCCAGTCACCGATCATTTCGGCCTTAGCCGGCGGGACCCATCCTGCGGCCGGGCCAAGCAATATGCCCGTGCCAACGCCTATCACCATCGCGATCAGCACCTGTGCCCATAGGCGAGAGCTAGCCCAAATACGCAATTTGGTGCTCTGCTGGATAAGGTGGGTTAATTCGGAACGGGGTTCGTCTGACATGTTGATTTTTTGACTAGCACAATGTCTTCTTTTCGTCCGTTTCTTTCTGGACGATTGCGGGGCATTCAAGCAGGCAGGCGACCTGAGAGCACAGTGAATCGATCACAGATGACAGCTTGTCTTGAACGGCGGCAGCAGCTTTTTCGAGTGTCGTTTCCGTGCGCTCAATGGCTCCTTTCCCGGTTGTTCGGATCACTCGTTATCGATTTCGTGCCCGATCTCGTCATGCTCAACATCGCGCTGCCCATAGCCTGTCTGATTTTCGCCATGCTCAGCCGATTCAGTCGAACGCGGAACAAATGCCTGCGGATCAATTTGCAAGATACCGAAAATGGCAGCGGCGATAGCGGCAAGGCCGACCAGATACGAGAAAAACGACGGCCTTCGTGCGTTGCTGACATCGGGATGCCGTCCGGCACGCTTGTAGCCCGTTACCATCGCCCGTACCAGATTGTCCCGGGTCATGAGAGACATGACGAATACAGCCACGATATGGATGACTACCAATCCGAGGAGGCTCCAGCCGATTATCTCGTGCAGGTCTTCACCCGCTGCCCCTCCGCTTGTGACGATCAATGCACCCGTCCAGATTGTAACAATGCTGACGGCAATAAGCAGTAGGGCAGATATCCAGCCGAGAGGGTTGTGACCGATTGCCGCCGTTGGCTTGAAACGCAGCATTCCGCTGAGATGATGTCCAAGGCCGCCGCCTTTCCACATCCCGGAAAAACGCGCATGTTCGCCGCCGACAAAGCCCCATGCGATACGAAATGCGATCAGGATGGCTGCTACCCAGCCCGATATAATGTGCCAGTTGTTGAGCGGGCTTGCCTCTTCGGCTGAAAGAAATGCGACGGCCATGGCGATGACGAGGAGCCAGTGGAACAGCCGTAACGGCGCGTCCCAGACATGAATCCGCTCAGCGGTGGCGATGGCGGCAGTTTGGGACATTATAATTTCCTCTGATAGTGGAAACAGGCACGAAAAGTGACCAATGGCGGATTTGCGATCTTTCGGAAATACGGAGATATACGGATATGGGCGTCACCACTCCAAGGTCCGATTTGCGCGGGCAGAAACACGACACCTGCCGCCTGACTGCGCCTAGCGTCTTGCAGTTTTGCTGCGACTGGGGCAATCAGCCTGGCATGAAACCGGTGATCAAGGATGGGAGTGCATTGATCGGCCGGTGGCTGGAACTTCTGAAAACCGGGCCGATCATCGCGGGACTGCTGATCGTTTTTGCCATCGCAGCTTTACAATTTGCGGCCATTCCGGGATTTGACCGGCTGGGGTTGATGGTCTTCGACAGCTATCAGAACGCGGCGCCGCGCGCTTACCGGGACGCAGGCGTCCGGATCATCGACATTGACGAGGAATCGGTCGAACGGCTGGGACAATGGCCCTGGTCGAGGACGGAGATTGCGCGGCTAACCCAAAGACTTACCGACGCCGGCGCGGCGGCGATCGCGTTTGACATGGTTTTTTCCGAGCCGGACCGGACATCGCCCGACCAGATTGCAGCGCGCTTGGCGAAAGGTGCAGGCAATGCAGATCTGGTCCGCTCGCTCTCCGGTCTGCCCGATAATGATGATATGCTGGCCGACAGCTTCGCCCTGGCGCCGGTGGTCAGCGGTTTCTTCCTGTTGCACGAGGATCGCGGGGAGCCGATCGAGCTGCCATCCGGCATGGCGGTGCTGGGATCACCGCCGACCGAAGGGGTCGAGCAATATCAGGGAGCGGTTCAATCGCTACCGCAACTCAGACAGGCTTCTGCGGGACTGGGTTCGCTCAGCATCGTCGGCGATGCGGACGGGATATTGCGCAGGGCACCGCTGGTGTTTCTCTATGATGGACAGCTGGTGCCGTCACTCTCGCTCGAAGCATTGCGGGTGGCGCAACAGGCGGATTCGATATTGGTCAAGACCAGCGATGGCAGCGGCGAGACGGCGGGTGCGCCGGGGGCGATCGTCAACCTGAGAGTGGGAGATTTTGAAGTACCGACCACAGCCGCCGGCGAGCTGTGGATGCACTTTAGCGAACCGGCACCCGAACGCACGATCCCGGCCTGGAAACTTCTCTCCGATGACATATTGGACGAGGGTATCCGCGCGGCGGTTGAAGGGCAAATCATGTTCATCGGGGCCAGCGCAACCGGACTGCGCGATCTGGTGTCAACGCCGCTGAACGAGAATGAACCGGGGGTAACGGTCCACGCACAGGCCGCAGAACAGATGATATTGGGGCAATTCCTGACCCGCCCCGACTGGGCGCCCGGCATGGAGTTTTTCCTGATCCTGTTGCTCGGCGGCGGGCTGGCCCTTTTGCTACCCGGTGCAGGTGCCAGTATCGGCGCCGCGATCGGGACGGCGGCAACGCTTGCCGTCGCCGCCGGCAGCTGGCTGGCCTTTGACCAATTACACTATCTGCTCGATCCGACATGGCCGATCATCGCCCTGATCCTGGTTTATGCGGTGCAGACCCTGCTGAGTTTTCGCCGGGAGGAACAGCAGAGGGCCTATATCCACACCGCATTTGACCGCTATCTTTCGCCCGAAATGGTTCGGCAAATTGCCGCCAATCCGGAACGCTTGCAGCTCGGCGGCGAAGAACGCGAGATGACGGTCCTGTTCTGTGATATTCGGGGCTTCTCGAGAATTTCGGAACAATATGATCCCAAGGAAGTGATCAACTTCCTGACCGGCTTCCTGACCCCGATGTGCAACATTCTGCTCGAGAAAAAGGCCACGGTCGACAAATTTATCGGTGATGCGATTCTGGCATTCTGGAATGCGCCGCTCGATGATCCCGATCAATTTCGCAACGGCGCGCGCGCCGCGCTGCAAATGGTAGCCAGCCTCGAGCGGCTGAACCGGGAGCTGCCGCGAAAATCAGGGCAGGTTTGGCCCCCCAATGTCAAGATCGGCATCGGGATGAATGCAGGCCTGTGCTGCGTCGGCAATATGGGGTCGCAGCAACGATTGTCTTATACCCTGATCGGCGACACGGTGAATATCGCCTCCCGTTTTGAAGGACTGACCAAGCAATATGGCGTGCAGATTCTGATCGGAAGCGCACTCGCCACGCAGCTGGACGGTTTTGCCCTGCTCGAACTGGACCGGGTCAAGGTGGTGGGACGCGATGCATCGGACACGATCTTTGCGCTGCTTGGCGACGAAGGGATGAACGAGGATGCTGCCTTCACGCTATTGCAAAGCCAGCATGACAGGTTTCTGGGACTCTATCGCGAGCAAAACTGGGCCGAGGCCAGCCGTCTGCTGGACAAACAGGAGGCGGCCTACCGCGATGGCGGCCTCTCCGTGCTCGTCGCGGTTTACCGCCAGCGGATCGATACACTATCGGCTGGACCGGTCAGGAAAGACTGGGACGGCGTCTTCGAGGCAACCGAGAAATAGCGCTCTGCGGTCAGATTTTTGCTAATGGCAAGCGCCTGTTGCATTGGAGTCTACACATTCTTCATCACCGCCCGGCAAGAGCAGACCGATGCCGACGCCGATCACTGCAGCGGGCAGCAACTTGCCCAGCAAGCCGCTTTTGCCGGCACTGGTCACGCTGGGCGCCAGCAAATCCTGTAATTTCGACAGGCCGCTCGCCGAGAGCGGGAAAGGACCAATCGGCTGGGCCCCTGGTCTGGGAATATAAGCCGCCAGAATCGGCTGATCGAGCGTTACGGTCTTTCCCGCTGCGCTGACTTCGGCAAGTCCGATGTCCAGATCGCCGCTTCGATTGGGACCCGGTCCGCGCAGGACGACCAGCATCGCGCTATCCTTGTCGCCTTTCACGCCATCCAGAAACGGTTCTTTTTTGGCGATCTGCACCGCCTCTTTTCCGACCACGCCATCCAGCGCGGTCCCGCGAATACCGATGGTACCGACTGAAGAACCCACAGAGGCGGAAGACTTGGCGGACTTGCGGCCCGACATGAAACGAAAGGCGCCCTTGCTCACCGTCGCTCCGAATGACCGTTCCTTACCCGGATCATAGACAAAGCGGTTGATCGCCAGCCGGGCGTTGGATCCGATGGTCAGGGTGGACCGGTCGAGCAGCAGGATCTGCAACTTGCTCTTTTTCCTAGTGGCGAGCATATCGCCCCAGGCCAGCCGCTGGCGGCGCGGTATCTTGACGGCTTTCCTGATTGTCGCATTGCTCCGCCGGACATCGCCGACAACGGTGGCAGCGATACCCACCTGCACCGGCGCTGCGTCAGCCGGGGTCGTCGCGAAAAACAACAGGATCAGTCCCGACAGGGATGCTTTGAAGGGCAAGGATTGAAATGATATCATGGTCTATTCCTTGCCCGCCAGGGGGCACAGTTTCATGACATCGGCCCATAGCTCATCGGTATAGTTTTTGGCCTTCAATTTGCCTAGTTCGACGGCACCGCCCAGTTGGTCATCGATCTGGCACAGATTTACCGCGTGAAGCAGACGGGCGCTATCCGATTTGGGGTGGAGCGCCAATACCCGCTCGAGCGTGGCAATGGCTTCGAGAAATTCGCCGCGCGCCGATTGTTCCTGAGCATAGGATATGCCCTTCTCCTCATCAACCGCCACCTCGGCCATGACATCCAGCTCTGGGAGCGTTTCCGCATAAACCGCGGCAATCGGCTGTGCGACGACGAAGAGCGCAACTGCCAAGCATTTGATATATTCGTTTCGCAAAGACCGTGTTCCTTTTAAATATCCAGATTTATAGCATGAATTCAGATAGCTTCCTATCGTCACCCGCACCAGCAGCCCATGACGCCTTTCCCGGCCTCGTCAAAATTTGGTGGCAATGCGGCTTCAGGACACTCTCAGTCGCGCCGGCATCCACCGAATCCGGAACTGCGGAAGTTCGGCAAAACTCTCTGCATCCTAATTTGCAACAACCGCCCATTCGTCGCCGAAGCGTGCCCAATAGACACCCCCTGGCCAGGAGAAACTTCCGTCTTCGGTTTTCCCCGACACGGAAATGAGCGGCTGATCGTCCGCCCCGAGTATTTCATAAACACGCCCACCCATCACAGATTTTACGGTGAATGTTTCTGCTATCACGGCCGGATGGCTGGACAATATGGATCGCAAATAGGACGTGATCCCGTCGGTGCTTCCCATGCGCCGACCAAATTCTTCGATCATCGGACCATGCATGTGCACGATGGTCTTAACATCGCCCGCTCGGGCCGCATCCTGCAGTTTCTTCACCGCATCAAGCAGCCCTTCGTCACCCGCAATATTGGCCTTGAGATAGGTATATTCCAGCAGCCCCTCATGTTCGAAGCTCAGTTGTTTGGAAGAGGGAGATGTAAAGCGCGCTGTATCGACGATACGGTCATCGTCATAGGTACCCTTGCACCGCGCAAAGATTTCGAACTCCGCTGCGGTTCCGTCAAAATCGATGTTCACAATATTCTTGCCGGGAACCAGCCATTCGGTGAGCATATATTCAAAGGAAGTCTGGCTGGGCCCTTTCTTGCCGGAAGACACACTATGCCCACGATCATCGACAAAAACATCGTTCAGGGTGGTGCGGTAGCTTCCTGATTCAAGCTTGGCCCGCACACCGTGAGAAACCTCGCAGGCCAAGGCCGCGCCGGGCATCCCCGCGATGAGGGCAATCGCTATTGCAATGCCGATTTTCGATTTACGTCCGATCATTTTCTGTCCTCAAGCTGCGTCATCTGCACATGCCATAACATTTCCAAAGCTCCGGCCTATGACGAAGGTCACTGTGCGACGCGCGGCGCAGAGTTTGGCAGATTGGTGGTTCCGCCAGAGTGCTGAAGCTGGCCGGGACAACTCCGGAGCTCCCCCCCATCACCCAGACGCTTGTCGAACCCCGCCGATCACACTAGAGCCATGGTTCGACAACATCACGACCATCGGAACCAAAATGACCCTGATCGGCCCCGCCTCGCACAGCTATTTCTCCCAGCGGCTCAAGCTCCATTATGCCGACTGGGGCAACGAGGACAAGCCGCCGCTGATCTTGCTCCACGGCGGCAAGGACCATTGCCGCAACTGGGACTGGACGGCGCAGGCTTTGCGCGATGACTGGCATATCATCTGCCCCGACGTGCGCGGCCATGGCGACAGCCAGTGGAGCACCGATGGCCATTATGCCAATATGGCGATGGTCACCGATCTGGCGCAGCTGATCCACCAGCTCGACCTGTCGCCCGTGACGATCGTCGCGCACAGCATGGGCGGCAATATCGCGCTGCGCTATACCGGGCTCTATCCCGACACGGTGCGCAAGCTGGTGGCAATCGAGGGGCTTGGCCCGAGCCCCGACATGCTCGCCGAACGGGACAAGACCGGCCCGCTGGAGCGGGTGCGCAAAAGCATCGAGGAAAAACGCAACGCTGCCGGGCGTCAGGCAAAGCGCTATCCGACTTTCGAGGATGCGCTCAACCGCATGCAGGACGCCAACAAGCATCTCTCCGACGAACAGGCGCGCCATCTCACCACCCACGCGGTGATCCGCAACGAGGACGGCAGCTACAGCTGGAAGTTCGATCCCTATGTCCAGCACTGGGACAGCATCGATCTGTCGCAGGACGCCATCCACGACCTCTGGCGCAATATCACCTGCCCGACCCAGCTCCATTATGGTGCCGACAGCTGGGCGAGCAATCCGGAGAAAGACGGCCGGATGCAATATTTCGGCGACAATGTGACGGTGAAGGAATTTGAACAGGCCGGCCACTGGCTGCATCATGACCAGTTCGATGAGTTCGTGCAGACGCTGCGGGACTTTCTATAGAAACCCAAACCTTCTCCCTTAAGGGAGAAGGATACGGAGCCTTGCCGCCGAAGCTTTGGCGAAGGCGGCTAGGCGCAGTTGGATGAGGGTGCTCCGCTGGTGGGCTGCAGTGCCACTCAAGGGCGGTACACCCTCACCCAGCTCCGGCTAAATTCGCTATGCTCATTAAGCCTGCAGAAGCAAACTCCCGCACGGGAGAGGGAAGCGTCAGGACACCATCGCCTCCAATGTAGCAATCCGGTCCGCTTCTTCGGCGGGCTTGTCCTTGCGGATGCGGTGGATGCGCGGGAAACGCATGGCGAGGCCCGACTTGTGGCGCTTGCTCTCGTGGATCGAATCGAACGCGACTTCCAGCACCAGCGACTTTTCCACCTCGCGGACCGGCCCGAACCGGTTCAGCGTGTTCTGCCGGACAAAGCGGTCGAGCCATTTCAGCTCTTCGTCGGTGAACCCGGAATAGGCCTTGCCGACCGGTAGCAGCTCGCCATCCTCGGTCCAGCAGCCGAATGTATAGTCGGAATAGAAGGACGCGCGCCGCCCGTTGCCGCGCTGTGCGTACATCATGACACAATCGGCGTTCAGCGGATTGCGCTTCCACTTGTACCAGTGACCGGTGACCCGGCCCGCCAGATAGGGGCTTTCCCGGCGTTTCAGCATCACCCCTTCGATCGCCGCTTCCCGGGTTCCGGCGCGCATCACTTCCAGCGCGGCAAAATCATCGACATCGACCACCGCCGACAGATCGAAATGGTCGCGATGGAGCGTCGGTACAAAGGTTTCGAGCCGTGTGCGCCGCTGATGCCAGGGTAGCAGACGCAGGTCGTCGTCGCCTTCCACCAGCAGATCATAGACCCGCACAAAGGCCGGAAACTCCTGCCGCATTTTCTTGGAAACGGTCTTGCGGCCCAGCCGCTTCTGCAAGGCGTTGAAACTGGCCGCCTCGCCGCCCTGATCGGTGCCCCGCACCAGCAGTTCGCCGTCGATCACCCCGTCGCGATCAAAAGCCTCGACAATGTCGGGGAACGCGGCGCTGATATCATCGCCGCCGCGACTGTAGAGCCTTGTTTCCCCGCCGAGATGGACCGCCTGTACCCGGATGCCATCCCATTTCCATTCGACCGCATATTCACCGAGATCAAGACTGTCGCCCTCGAACGGGTGAGACAACATGAACGGCCGGAAGAACGGCGTCGTGGAAAGATCCGGGCGCTCTCCGCCCTGCTCCGCCCATTGAAACAGCGCGTCATAGGGAGGATCGAGCGCGTGCCAGAGCTCCTCGACATCGTCGAGCGGCACATCAAAGGCTTGCGCGAACGCCGTCTTCGCCAGCCGCGCCGATACCCCGACCCGCATCCCGCCTACCGCGAGTTTGAGCAACGCATAGCGGCTGTTTGAATCCAGACTGTCGAGCAACGCCGCGACAATCGTCGGCGCCGTCGCGCGCGTTGCAGCGGACAGCGATTGCACCACTTGGTCGATCGTCGGATCACTTTCTACCCGCTCCTCCTCTTCCGGCCAGATCAGCGCCACCGTTTCGGCCGTATCGCCCACATGATGGCGCGACAGACGAAACAGTTCGGGATCGATCCGGGTGCCGGCGAGATTGCGAATGGTCGCGGATTTCACCGCCGGAAAATCGAGACTGTCGGTCAGCGCCGCCAAAGCCCAGCCGCGATCGGGATCTTCCGTCTCCCGCAAATAAGTCGAAATCGCGGCCAGCTTTGCGTTGCGCGACCTTGTGTAGATCAAACTGTCGATAAGGGCCGCGAACCGCCGCATCAGCCGTCGTCCCCTTCTTCGCGCCCGACCATCGCCAAGGCCCGCGCCTTGATCTGGTGGAGCTCGCACCAACGCAGCAGGCCGTCCTCGCTGCCATGGGTGATCCAGGTTTCCTTCGGCGCCAGTTCGCGGATCGTGCCGGTCAGTTCGTCCCAGTCGGCATGATCGGAGATGACCAGCGGGATCTCGACCCCGCGCTGCCGCGCCCGCCCGCGCACCCGCATCCAGCCGGAGGCCATGGCGGTGACCGGACTGGGCAGCCGGCGGCTCCATTTGTCGGTCAGCGCCGATGGCGGGCAGATGATGATCTGTCCGCGCATCTCGTCCTTGGCCGTATCCATAACCAGCCGCAATTCGCCCAGCGACACGCCAAGCTCTTCATAAAGCGCGCACATCTTGACCTGGGCACCGTGCAGATAGATCGGCTTGTCCCAGCCCGCGCGGCGCAGCTCGGCAATCACCCGCTGCGCCTTGCCAAGCGCATAGGCGCCGACCAATATGCAGCTGTCAGGTTCGGCTTCCAGCCGGGCAAATATTTTTGCGATCTCGCCCGCGATCGGCGGGTGCTGGAACACGGGCAGACCAAAGGTCGCCTCGGTGATGAAAATATCGCACAGCACCGGTTCAAAGGGCGCGCAGGTCGGGTCCGGCCGCCGCTTGAAATCGCCGGTGACGACAATCCGCTCGCCTTCATATTCCATCAGCACCTGCGCCGAGCCCAGCACATGGCCCGCCGAATGCAGACTGAAGTGAACCCCGCCCCGTTCAAATCCCTCGCCATAGCCAATCGCCGTCCCGGCTTCGGTGCCATAGCGCAAACCCATGATCGCCAGCGTCTCCGGCGTCGCCCAGACATCCCCATGCCCGCCGCGCGCGTGATCGGCATGGCCATGGGTAACGACTGCATTTTCCTTGGGCACTGACGGATCGATCCAGACATCGGCAGGCCGCACATAAATGCCCTGCGGATGGGGTTCTATCCAATGCTTTGCTTTTGCCATGGCCTAATAGCGTATCGGATGAGGAAAGGTTCCGGTCAAAGGAAAAGGCGGGCGAGTGATTGATCACGTGCCACAGTCAGCCCCTCCTCTTCAGAGGAGGGGATCAAGGGGTGGTGGCGATGCGCAAGCATCGCTCGCGTCAGCGAACAGCGAACAGCGAGGGTGTCGACAGAAATGGCTTCGAAACGAAAGAACCATTCTACGACGTGAGAAACCACCCCAACCCCTCCTTTAAAAAGGAGGGGAAAAAAATCACGACTGAATTTGAGTACAGTGTCACCTTAAATCCCGGTAGTTACTGGCGCTTAAGAAACAAATCAATTTTGGTATTAGTGGACTAATTGTATTGTGCATCTTAGACTGATTACATCAATTCAATTCCGGAATGATATCATGTCTACTAGAGTGATAAATGATAAAGAGCTTCGATCCATTACAGTCGCAACCCGGTGAGAATCTTCAGAAAGAGTGGGATTCTGAGCCGCTGGCGTCCGAACTGTTAAAAACACTAGATATCGGAAAATCCGATCCCGTTTCTGCCATTGAATCGATGAAGAGCCTCGCAGCGAAAGGCTCGTCGCTGAGCATGTTCTATTTGGGAGAATATTACATGTACGGACGATACGGAATCGAACGCGATTTTGAAGCGGCTGAGTTCTGGTTGAAAGAGGCGGCTTCCGGTGGTTCGATGGAGGGAGCATATCTCTTGGCTCGGTACCTTCAGGGACAGGGGAGATATGAAGAAGCGGAAATCGAGTATAAACGGCTTGCAGAGCGAGGCTTCTCGAACGCTTTATTTGTCCTTGGATTGCAGCATTATAAAGGCGGTTGGTTGGAAAAGGATATCGAGAAATCGATATGCTATTTGGAAGAGGCAGAAAAACGCGGCCACCTCCACTCACGGCATTGGTTGTCCCATATTTTTCGGAAAGAAAATTTGGGATTTGTTTATAGGGCAAAAGGATGGATCAAGTGGTTCTCGTTGATAGTCCCCTTTGTGATTTGTAAGGTGAGCTATCCAAACAGTGACAGGTTGAGAACATAAAATTACGGTGACAAAAATTACAAATTACGGTGACAGGTGCAATAATCCCCAAACTCCTAAAAACCGCTTTCCTACATCCGACCCGATCGCTTATTGTCGCCACCGCTCCCGCGACAGGCTCGGCACAGGCTCTTTGACAATTTGAACAGGATGGCGACGCTGGCTGCAGTCGACATGTTTTCGCCAGGCCGCTTGGGTCAGGCAATCCGGAAGGTCACACTCGGCACCCGGCCGACGACCCACAAAAGCAGGAAATCTGCGGTTTGGGGCAAAAGGTCACAGAAAATAAAACATGCGTTCGGTGTAAAGCTTTCGACGAGGCGCAGGATTAGCGGAGCGCGCACAAAGCCACAAAGACCGGCAGAAGCGCCCAACCCCTTTGCGGCTTCGCGGCTTCGCGTGAATATTTTTGTGCCTGCTCGCCGCAGAAGGACATGAAACCAATGTGAAGCCAATGTGATTTTCACTCTAGACCAATCACACTACAATGTGATATCCATTTCCCAACATCACATCATAAAGGCCGAGTCCATGAGCAAAATCCTGATCGAGCAACTGATTGAACTGATCGAATCCGGCAAGGAAAGCCGCGCCGGGCTGGCCCGGGCCGCCGGCCTGCACGCCAACAGTCTGCGCCGGCTGGGCGAAGAGGACTGGAACCCGACGGCGGAAACGCTCGGCAAGCTGGAATCCTATCTGGCGCGCGGCGGCGCGTCGGTGATGGCCAGCGCCGAGGAGATTATCAACGAGGCGCGCAACGGGCGGATGTATATCCTGGTCGATGACGAGGATCGCGAGAATGAAGGCGACCTGATCATCCCGGCGCAAATGGCGACCCCCGACGCGATCAACTTCATGGCCAAATATGGCCGCGGGCTGGTCTGTCTGGCGATGTCGCGGGACCGCGTCGAGGAGCTGGGCCTCGACATGATGAGCCAGAATAACCGCGGTGCCTATGAAACCGCCTTCACCACTTCGATCGAGGCGCGTGACGGCGTCACCACCGGGATCAGCGCCGCCGACCGCGCGCGCACGGTGGCGGTCGCGATCGACCGGACCAAGAGCAAGGACGAGATCGTCACCCCCGGCCATGTATTCCCCTTGCAGGCGCGCAACGGCGGCGTACTGGTCCGCGCCGGCCATACCGAAGCGGCGGTCGATGTTTCGCGGCTGGCCGGTCTCAACCCCGCCGGCGTGATCTGCGAGATCATGAAGGATGACGGCGAGATGGCGCGGCTCGATGATCTGATCGAATTTGCCCAGCATCATGGCATGAAAATCGGCACGATCCGGGACCTGATTGCTTACCGGCTGCGCTATGACCATCTTGCCCAGCGCCGCACCGAAGCGACCTTCAACAGCCAGTGGGGCGGCGAGTGGAAGGCGATTACATTCTTCAACACGGCGACCGAAAGCGAACAGCTGGTGCTGCAGAAAGGCCATGTTGATCCGGATTCGCCGACTCTGGTCAGGATGCACGCGACCGCGATTTTTAACGATATTTTCGGCCAGACCGGTCCGCAGTCCAGGATGCTGGAAGAATCGATGAAGCTGATCGGCGAGGCGGGCGCCGGGATTATCGTTTTCATCAGCCCGCGGGTGGACAATTTCTTCTCCAGCCAGATGACCCGCCTGACCGGCCAGAAACCGCCCGAGATGGATCAGCTGCGCGACTATGGCGTCGGCGCGCAGATCCTCACCGATCTGGGTGTCCATGATATGGAACTGCTGTCCAACTCCAGCCATGAACTGGTCGGGCTGGATGCTTACGGACTCAGGATTATCGGGCAGCGTGCGGTGCCATGCGGCGATGCTCGCGCGGAAACCGGAGAGCTGGAAGCGGCTTGACCGCCTCGTCATCCTGAACTTGTTTCAGGACCCCCAGCGACATATCCACCAGATCCTGAAACAAGTTCAGGATGACGAATTTGAAAGACACTAAAATGGCAAAATTCCTGATCGTCGAAGCGCGGTTTTACGATAAACTCAACGACATGCTGATCGAGGGAGCGACCGATGCCCTGAAAGCGGCGGGGCACGAACATGATCTGGTCACCGTGCCCGGCGCGCTGGAAATTCCTGGTGCCATCTCGCTGGCAATCGACAGCGATCTCTATGACGGCTTTGTCGCGATCGGCGTGGTGATCCGCGGCGAAACCTATCATTTTGAAATCGTCGCCGGTGAGAGCGCGCGCGGGATCATGGCGTTGACCATGGACGGCGCGGCGATCGGCAACGGGATCATTACCGTCGAAAATGAAGAACAGGCGCTGGCGCGCGCCGACAAGACCCGCAAGAACAAGGGCGGCGAGGCTGCACAGGCAGCGATTGCGATGCATGAACTGGCGATGCGGTTCACTGTTTAACCGCAGTAGCTTAACGGCAGCAGGCCGATTTGCCTGCCGCCGTCAAGGTCTAGGCTTATTGCGTACCGGCGAGCGCGGCTTCGAACTGTTCTTCGGTCATCGTGATCGAGACACCGTCGGCTTTCGACATGAAGGCAGCGACCGGTAGTTTCACCGGCTGGCCATCATGCTCGACGGTCACATATTCGGCGTCACTTTCCTGAATGGTGCCAATCACCGCAGCGCCGGTTACCGATTTCACTTCGGTGCCCGGGGTCAGGCTGGCCAGCAATTGGGCTCTTGCGTCGGCAGCCGCCTGTTCTACGGCGGCATCGAGATCAGCCTTGGTCATCATGATCGACAGGCCGTTCTCTGCCTTGGCAAAGGCATCAGGCGCGAGCGCAGCCTTGTTCGTGCCGGTATCCACCACCACGACGCCAGCGTCTACAAAATCCACGGTACCCACATCAGCGCCATTGGGGCCAATAACTTTCATACCCGCTTGAGCTTCGACAGTCGGAGCGGCATCTTGTGCCAGGGCTGGTGTCGCGGCAACAAGCGCAGCGCCAGTCAAGAGAGTCAGAAAGTTCTTCATATTTTATCCTTACAATTACAAAAAAATGGCGATCAACCGCCACAGCCTTCCGGCTAAAGGCGACGGCCTAAAAAGCGATGGCCGGATTTGTTAAGGCGATTGAGGCGAGTTGAGGCAGCGGTAGGACAAAAGGTTACTGTACCGCATTTTCAAGGGTCGGGCGCATTGTTGCAGGCTCTGTTGACGGGATGGTTGCCCACCGGTCAGCCGCCACACAGGAGGCCCTGGCGTGGGGTTCCTGGGCTGGAGCCTATTCCACCTTGGTCAGCTTCAGGATAAACCGGTCGGTCTTGCCGCGTACTGCCGGATCAAAAACATTCTTGCCATGATCGTCACCCTCACCCGCGAGCAGTTCATCGTCGCGCTCGACAGTGAAACCTGCGGCTTCGGCAGCGGCCATCGCAAGCGCCGGGTCAATCCGGTGGGTAGCTGTATTATCACCATCAGGATCACCAACATGGTCAATCACCCCGAATGTCCCGCCGGGTTTCAGCTTGGCCTTGACGGCCAGCAACATGCCGGTTGCCGCCGCGGCCCCGTAACTATTGTAGACATCATGAAAATTGAGGGCGGTGATCGCGACATCAACGCTATTGTCCGGTACGCCAAGATCGGCAACTTCGCGGTTCAGCCGTTCAATCTGCGGCAAATCATTGGCAGCGAGCCTTGCGGTGATTTCCGTTTCATAAGCGCCATCGCGCAATTGTAGCGCCGCCGCCGGATTCTGTGCATAGACCTTGCCTTCCGAACCGGTCGCGATTGCCGCAGCTACGCTATACCAGCCGCCGGACGCGATCAGGTCAAGCACGGTGTCGCCCGGTTTCAAGCCGAGATAGTGCAATATTTCCGCCGGTTTGCGCCCGGCATCGCGAGCCTTGTCTTCGTCTGACCGGCCGTCTGCAGCGGTCAGCGCGGCATTGGTGGCGGCCACATCAATGGTCGTCATTTCGTTCATTTCACCAGCTTCGTGGTGCTTTGCCAATAGCGGCATGGGCGTCAGGGCCGTGGTTGCCAGGCAAATGGCCGATAATTTGAGCAATGTGACTTTCATGGCAAATCTCCTCTTGAGCCATGTTCATCACCCCCGGGTCTCTGGTCAAGCATTATGCGATGAACCTTGTTTCGCCTGATATCGGAAATCGTGAACAGGCTTGACCAAATCCGTCCATTCTATAAACTAGAACAAATCATGAACAATATCGATTCGGATTCGGGCCGGGCTTTCGGGCCTTCGCCGGTCAACCCTTCTGCTGTGCCTCCGGCGACACCAGCAAAACCCTCGGTCTTGCGGGCGCGGCTCGCCAGGATACTGGCGGCGTCTGGTACACGGACGACCGCCGTCGATGGCGCGCCATCGCACTTCACCTTTGGCGTCGACAGGATCGACGCCGCCTTGCGCGGCAACGCGGGGGCCGATGGCCTGCCGCGCGCGGCGCTGCATGAACTGCACGCGGCGAACAAGGAAGACCGGACAAGTGCAGCGGCCATGGCGCTGCTACTGGCCCAGCGGTGCAGGGATGAACGGCCCATTTTGTGGATCAGCGAAAGCGGGGAAGCCAGACGGCAGGGCAGGCTCTATCCGCCGGGACTGGCGGAATTGGGAATTGATCCGGACAGCATCATCCATGTCGATGCGCCGGACAGCATAGCGGCGCTGCGCGCAGCCGCCAACGGCGTGCGGTCTTCGACCATGGGAGCGGTGATTATCGAACTGGCAGGGAAAAAACCCAAAGGCCTCGACCTGACCGCCACCCGGCGCCTGTCCCTGTCGGCACAAAAGTCGGGCGTGCTCAGCCTGTGCCTGCGCTCCGGCAGCGATCCGGAAAATCCTTTGCCGACCGCTGCCTTCAGCCGCTGGCAAGTGGCCGCTGCGCCTTCTATCGCGCTTGAGGCCAATGCTCCGGGCCACAGCGCTTTTGATATCAGCCTGCTGCGCCATCGCAGCGGTCTTTACGGGCTCAGCGCCCGACTGGAGTGGAACCGTGACCAACAAGTCTTCCGCGAGCAGCAGAGCGAGCAGAACGCGCCGGACATTGGCGCTGTTCCTGCCCTATCTGCCGTCCGAGCGGATCATCAGGGCACACGGGCCGCCTGACCATCCGTTTGCGCTGACCGAGAAAATCCGCGGCGCGATGGTGATCATGGCGGCGGACCGGCAGGCGGTGGCTTTGGGTCTGGGACCGGGCATGAAGCTGGCCGACGCGCGGGCACGCGTGCCGGACCTGCTCGCCTTTGACCATGATCCGCTGGCCGATGCAGATATGCTGTCGCGACTGGCGGAAGCCTGTGAACGCTACACACCGATGGTGGCGGTCGACCCGCCTTATGCTTTGATCCTCGACATCACCGGCGCGGCCCATCTTCATGAAAATGAAGAAGCGCTCGCACAGGATGCCGAGGACCGGCTCGACGCTTCGGGTTATAGTAGCCACTGGGCGCTCGCCGGAACGCCGGATGCCGCGCTTGCGCTTGCCCGACATGGCCTGAAGGAAGGCGCGGAGGCCCAGCTGCCGGTGGCGGCGCTCGCCATGGACGCGAAGATCCATCAGGCGCTGGAACGAGCCGGGCTATACCGGATTGGCGATATTGCCGAACGGCCGCGCGCCAATCTGGCAGCGCGTTTCGGGATGGAACTCACGGTCCGGCTGGACCGGATTCTCGGGCTCGAAGACCGCCCGATCGATCCGCTCCGCAGAATTGGCAATGTGGTCACCGAGCGGCGTTTTGCCGAACCGCTGACCCATATCGATAGCGCGCTCTCATGCCTGTCGGAACTATTTGCAGAAGCCTCCGAACGGCTCAGCGAACGCGGCCAGGGCGCGCGGATGATCCGGATGATGCTGTTCCGCTGCGATGGCGATGTCGCGCGGCTCGGTCTGGAAACCGGTGCGCCAACCCGCGATGCGGCTCTCTTCAAGCGGCTGTTGCGCGAACGGATTGAGGCGCTCAACGACCCGCTCAACCCCGGCTTCGGCTATGATCTGATCCGGCTGAGCATCACTGCTTCGGAACCACTGGCACCGCAACAATTACGGCTCGAAGGCGGCGAGGACCGGCAAGGCGACGAAGTCGCTCTGGTCAGCCAGCTCAGCACGAGGCTGGACCGCGAACGGGTGCAGAAATTTGTGCCCGCCGACAGCCATATACCCGAACAGGGCTTGCTCGCATTGCCCGCGCTCAACGCCCCGTCACCCGCACCGTGGAAGATGCAGTCATGCGACAATCCACCGATGCGCCCGCTGCACATGTTCGATCCGCCACAGCGCGTGCAGGTGATCGCCGAAGTCCCCGATGGCCCGCCCTATCGCTTCACCTGGCGGCGCAAGACCCATCAGGTGATCCGCTATGAGGGTCCGGAGCGCATCGCGTCGGAATGGTGGCAGCGCAAGGACGGACAACAGCCCGGAAACGGTGGCCTGACCCGCGACTATTACCGTGTCGAGGATGCCCGCGGCCGGCGCTACTGGCTGTTCCGGCACGGGCTGTATGGCGAGGAGAAAGCAAACCCCGATTGGTATGTGCATGGGCTGTTTGCTTGAGAAACCTTCTCCCCAGTGGGGAGAAGGATACGCCGCCTTGCTTGCAAAGCAAGCTAGGCGGAGTTGGATGAGGGGGTTCGCACGTCCGATAGAGTGGAACACCCTCACCCAGCTACGACTTGGCACCCTCCTTTCTCAAGGGAGAAGGCAATGACGATGTTCGCCGAACTTTGCGCCTCCACCCATTACAGCTTTCTGCGCGGTGCCTCCTCCCCCGCCAACATGGTGATGCAGGCCATGACGCTGGGCATGACGGGTATTGGCATAGCCGACCGCAATAGCGTTGCCGGCGTCGTCCGGGCGCATGCGGCGCTGCGCCGGGCCCGTGAGGATGCGGCGGAAGAAGGGCTCACCCTGCCCGAACTCAAGCTGATCGTCGGGTCGCGGCTGGCCTTTGCCGATGAAACGCCGGAGGTGATTGTCTATCCGCTCAACCGGCGCGGCTGGGGGCGGTTGACAAGACTGCTCTCGACCGGAAATTTGCGGGCGGAGAAGGGCGATTGTTTTCTTTACGAGGCCGATCTGCTGGAATGGTGCTCGGACGACTGGGCGCTGATCATCTTAGCCCCTCCTGCTCCGGAATTTGCGAGCACCCTTGGAACCCGCACACCCCATATCTGGCTGGGCGCAACGATGCCACGCTCCGGTCCCGACAAGCGCCATCTCGCCAGACTGCACAGTCTCTCCGAAGCGACCGGCGTCCCGCTCATCGCGACCAACGACCCGCTCTATGCGACGCCCGAACAGCGTCCCCTTCACGACATTCTCACCTGCATCGCCGAGAAGACCACCATCGACAAAGCAGGCCGCCTGCTCGCCGCCAATGCCGAGCGCTTTCTCAAACCCCCGGCAGAAATGGCGCGTCTGTTCCGAGACCATGTCGAAGCAATTGCGGAGACACAGAATCTGTTGGGCCTGATCGATTTCACCCTCGACGAGCTGAGCTATCATTATCCCGAAGAGCCGGTCCCCGAAGGCTGGACGCCGCAGGACTGGCTCGAACATCTGGCATGGTCCGCCGCCCATGCCCGGCACGGCCCAACCCTTCCGGAACGGTTGCGCGCAAAGGTCGAGGAGGAATTGCGGCTGATCCAGAAGATGGACTATGCCCCCTATTTCCTGACCGTTCACGATATTGTCAAATATGCGCAGGACCAGAATATTCTCTGTCAGGGGCGCGGGTCGGCGGCGAACAGCGCGGTCTGTTACCTGCTCGGCATCACCTCGGCCGATCCGATGGAACATGACCTGCTCTTCTCGCGCTTCATTTCCGAGGAACGCCGCGAACCGCCGGATATTGACGTCGATTTCGAACATGAGCGCCGCGAAGAGGTGATCCAGTATATATACAAGCGCTATGGCCGCCACCGGGCCGGGATAGCCGCGACCGTGATCCATTATCGTTCGCGCAGCGCGATCCGCGAGGTCGGCAAGGCGCTCGGCCTGTCGGAAGATATTACCAGCCGCCTCTCGAGCACCGTGTGGGGCAGCTATTCAAGCAAGGCGCCCGACAATCGTTTTGCCGAAACCGGGCTCGACCCGGACAATCCCGAGATCAGGCGGGTGGGCGACATGGTGCGGCAAATCCTGCAATTTCCCCGCCACCTGTCGCAGCATGTCGGCGGCTTTGTGCTCACCCAGGACCGGCTCGACGAAACCGTGCCGATCCACAATGCCGCGATGGACGACCGCACGTTCATCGAGTGGGACAAGGATGACATCGATACGCTCGGCTTGATGAAGGTCGATATATTGGCGCTCGGGATGCTCACCTGCATTCGCAAGGCGTTCGATATGATGCAGGAAATTGGCGAGGTACCGCCAAATCCCTCTCCCCTTCAGGGGGGAGGGGCGAGCCGTGAAACGGCGAAGGGAGGGGGGCATGCCCTGTCCGACAGCCCCCTCCTCCTGACCCCCTCCCCTAAAGGAGAGGGGGAAGCAAGATGGACCCTCCAGAATATCCCGCACGAAGACCCGGCCACCTATGACATGCTGTGCAAGGGCGACAGCATCGGCGTGTTCCAGGTCGAAAGCCGGGCCCAGATCAACATGCTGCCGCGGCTGAAACCGCGTGAATTTTACGATCTGGTTATCCAGGTGGCGATTGTCCGCCCCGGCCCGATCGAAGGCGACATGGTGCACCCCTATCTCCGGCGGCGCTCGGGAGTGGAAAAAATCACTCTGCCCTCGCCGAAGCCACCCCATGATCCCGACGAACTGAAATCCGTGCTCGGCCGGACTTTCGGCGTGCCGCTGTTTCAGGAACAGGCCATGAAGCTGGCGATTGTGGCCGCCGATTTCTCTCCCAGTGATGCCAACAAGCTGCGCCGTGCGATGGCGACCTTCCGCAATGTCGGCACGATCCATCATTTCCAGGACAAGATGGTCGAAGGCATGGCCGCGAAGGGCTATGAACGGGATTTCGCCGAGCGCTGCTACAAGCAGATTCAGGGCTTTGGCAGCTATGGTTTCCCGGAAAGCCATGCGATCAGCTTTGCCCGGCTGGTCTATGTGTCGAGCTGGATCAAATGCCACCACCCGGCAGTGTTCGCGGCGGCTTTGCTGAATTCACAGCCGATGGGATTTTACGCACCTGCGCAGATTGTCAGGGACGCGCGCGAACATGGGGTGGAGGTGCGGGAGGTTGATGTGAATTTCAGTGGTTGGGGCAATGGGGTGGA
>RCMY010000676.1_pt1 | contig 32453 bp, 29 predicted proteins | sample 2041341 | NCBI WGS metagenome assembly RCMY01 (sample SAMN09708234, study PRJNA481090) | Marine sediment metagenome, whole genome shotgun sequencing project. | reverse complement strand
GAGCCCGACCTGGTCACTACGGTCACGGTCACGTTGACGCCGAGTGCCGGCGGCACGCACCTCGTCATCACCGAAAGCGTCCCCGCTGCGCTCACCGCAACCTCACTCTCTGCCTCCGCCTCGATCGCCGGCGTTTGGCGCAGCGCCATGATCGCGACCTGCTGTGTCGCAGTTCATGCCTGAACCCGAGGGCGCGGCGGTATTCGCCGCGCTCTCCGATGGCAACCGCCGCCTCATCGTCGAGCTGCTCGCCACGGGCGGTCCATCGACGGCGACGGGACTCGCCGCCGAGCTGTCCATCAGCAGGCAAGCTGCAGCGAAGCACCTCGGGTTGCTCGCCGACTCGGGCCTGGCGGCGAGCCGGCGCGTCGGCCGCGAGACGCATTACCAGGCCGACCTCACCGCGCTCGACGCCATTCGAGATTGGATCGCCACCGTCGAGGGGGAGTGGCAGCAACGGCTCGACCGACTTCGGTCCACGCTTGACTGAGCGCCGCAGCCGTAGCCTGTACACATGGTGGCTTTCAGGCTCAAGACCGGCGGGGCCGACCTCGAACTCTTCGACCTTCCCTGGGAGGTGCCGCTCGAAGATTGGCCCGAAGAACTGTCGGTAAAGGTGCCGGAGGGAACCCATCGCCACGTGGTTCGCTTCATCAATGTCAGCGATACGACTCTTGCGCTGAAGGAGCTTCCGACGCGATTGGCCGAGCGTGAGTACGAAATGCTCGAACGGTTGCGGGAGGAACGATTGCCCGGCGTGACACTGATCGGCATCGCCACCGATCGGGTCGATGTCGCGGGCGAACCACTCGAATCCGTACTCGTCACGCGCCATCTTCGTTATTCGCTTCCATACCGACATCTGTTCGCGGAGCACCGCGGCGACGAGCTTCGCTACAAGATGATCGATGCTCTGGCGGTACTGCTGGTCCGCATCCATACGGCCGGGTTCTTTTGGGGCGACTGTTCACTCAACAACGCCCTGTTCCGGAGAGATGCCGGCGCGTTGCGCGCGTACGTGGTCGATACCGAGACCGCTGAGTGGCACGAGACACTGTCTCCCGGCCAGCGTCAACTCGACCTCACCATCGCCACAGAGAACGCACTGGGTGGACTGCTCGATCTCGAGGCCGAGGGTCTCTTGCTCAGCGACGTTGACCCGGGCGACGTCACCGAGCGCCTGGTCGAGCGATACACGTCGTTGTGGACAGAGGTGCACGAATCCGAAGAGCTCGAGAGCGGTGATCTCGGCCGCATCCAGGCTCGGCTGAGTCGACTGAACGAGCTCGGTTTCGACACCGAGGAGTACGAGCTCCACGCCGTCGACGGCATCGCCCGCTTCCGTCCGACCATCGTCGAGGAAGGACACCACAAGAGAGTGCTGCACCGGCTCACAGGCATCGAGGCGCACGAGAACCAGGCTCGCCGATTGCTGAGCGCGCTGCGCGGCTACAGCGCCTGGCTTTCCCAAACCGAAGGAGACCAGCTCCCCGAGGCCGTCGCTGCGTATCGATGGTTGACCGAGCGGTGGCAGCCAACGATGGCCCAAGTGCCAGCCGATCTTCGTGGTCGCCTCGAGGATGCCGAGGTGTACCACCAGATTCTCCAACACAACCTCCATCTCAACGAGGTGACCGGCACCGAGGTGCCGCTCGAAGACGCTTTGGCGAGCTATGTCGACGCGATCCTTGCTTCGGCCCCTGACGAGCGCACGGTTCTGCCGATTGCGAACGACGTCTCCACCTCGGACAACGAGCTGACCGTTGCTGACCCCAGCGAATGACTACCGCCCCGATGAACTACGACCTCGTCATTTTCGACTGCGACGGCGTGCTCGTCGACAGCGAGGCGATCGTGATCGAGATCGAAGCCGATCTTCTCACCGACGCTGGGTTCCCGATTACGACCGATCAGATCGCCGATCGGTTCGTCGGGCTCAGCTATCCCGACATGATGGCGCAACTCCACGCCGACTTCGGCCGGGCGGTTCCGGCATCGCTCACCAGCCAGATCCACACCGATGCCCTCGCGGCGTTTCCGACCCAGCTGCAGGCGGTGAACGGCATGGCCGACTTCCTCGGCGAACTGCAGCTTCCCCGTTGTGTCGCGTCGAGCAGCGATCTCGATCGCATCAGGCTGTCGCTCGATGTCACCGATCTCGCTCAGTTCTTCGATCCCGACACGGTGTTCTCGGCGCAGATGGTCAGGCACGGCAAGCCGGCCCCGGACCTGTTCTTGTATGCCGCCGAGCGTTGCGGCGCGGATGCCGACCGCTGCCTGGTGATCGAAGACAGCCCGCACGGAATCAGCGCGGCGTTGGCGGCCGGCATGCATGTGGTTGGTTTGGTGGCGGGCAAACATTGTCGGCCCTCGCTGACCAAACGGTTGCGGTCCGCTGGAGCCGAGACGATTTACGATCATCCCGGTCAGATCTTGCTCGGCTGATGTCGCCGACGGGTGGGTGTTACGACTGTTCGGCGAGCGAACGAGTTGCCGTTTCGTTGCCGGAACCCGTCGAGCCGTTCCAGGTCAACAACTCGGCCGAGGACCGGCGAAGTCGAACGTACGGGAGGGGCGCGTCGGTTGCCCGAGGTCTCGACCATGTTCCGCAGTTGAGGTACGTCGCACCCGCTCGGGTCTGTCGACAAGCCAGATGCGTATGCCCAAAGACGAGGTTCGGAACCGCATGTCCGCTGGACTCCAGGATTGCGTCGACGTGGTCGAGTGCGGCGGTGAGGTATGCGTCGCTGCGGCCGACGCGCTCGGTTGGAGTCCCGACCAACTTTCGAGCGAGCCGAGCGACGGTCGACGAGATAGGGGTCTGACCGACGCGATCGAGGCGAACCAGCGTCTGATGGTCGAGGCGATGATCTTTGGCATGATCTCGCAATGTGTCGCCGCGGTAGCGACTGCGCCCGAGGCGATCTCGGCGGTCTCGAAGCAGTGCCCCCACCGTTCGCAGCCCCTGGGAGGCAGGCGCTTCGAGAAGTGAACTGAGCGCTGGCTGCATCGGTCCATCGAGGTCGCCGATGAACGGGTCGATCAACGTCGAGACACGACTGATGTCGTGGTATTGGCTGCCGTGTTCCGCATACACCTGCCCCGGCCGGTAGTAGATCCATGGCTCGAAGCAAAGTTGTTGGCCAACGTGCTGCCTCAGTCGTTGCTGTACCGCAGGCCGGTGTAGCTGGGCGTCGTGGTTCCCCGCGACCATGACCACCCGATACCCCTGTTCGAGAAGCAGTCGCAACCCCTGCACGAGTTGGGGGTGCGTTCGGGCGATGGCGTCGACCGCGGTCAACGCCGTGTCGGTGTCGGCGACGGACGCCGGGAAGTGCAGGCCGTCGCCGAGAATGACGAGCTCGACCTGGCGTCCAAGCCCGGTCGCATCGTCGATGAGCGACGAAGCGAAGGCGACGAACGCTTCGCCGGCAAAGACGGGATGGTTTTCGTCGTCGCCGGGACGCTCGGATGGTCCGGCATGAAAGTCCGATACGAAAATGATGTCGAGGGCGGCGCTGTCAGAAGGCATTCGGCCACACCTCGACCAGCGCGTAGGCCATGAAGCCGTGCAGTATCGCCGACGGCACGATCGAACCGGTCTTGTGGCGCACCCACCCGAACAGCAGCGACACGCAGCCCAGCGCAATGCCCCATCGGACCGACACCCAACCGGCAATGCCGACGCCATAGAGCGCGGCGACCATCGGGATACCGGCGACGCCGAAGAGGTTGACCATCGATGTCTGCAACAGGCCGCGGTACATGAGCTCGTCGGCGAGCCCAATGAAGACCAGCAACACGACCAGTGTTGCCATCGTCAACAAGATGCCCGTGCTGTCGCGATCGAGTAGTCGCGGGTCTGCCCCCTCGAGGTCGAGTGCGAGGTACAAGACCTCGCCCAACACGATGCCGGCGGGTCCGAGGAGCAAGGTGACCGATGGCGTGGGGAACCGTAAGAGCGGGCGAAGCGTCAGGTCGATTTGTGTTGCGACGGCGTGGACGGCCGTGAGAGAGATGGCGCCGGTCAAGCCGACGGAGACCAACAAAGGCCAATCGGACGAGGTCGATGCCAAAGCTGCGAACCGAGCTATGGAGACGACGGAAATCGCGGCGAGTAGTTGGTCGAACGGGGCCAGCGGCGTCGCGGTCCGCGTCGAGGTGCGCTGGGCGGTTCGAACCATCGCCGCGATGATGATCATGGCGTGAATGCCGAGCGTCGCCACCGGAGCGACGCGGTAGATGCCCTCGGACAGCAGAACGACGGCGACCAAAAGGAGGCCGCGCTGACGAGCGGTGACGCTGATTCTCGGCAGGCGGTGAGCCAAGAGTGCGGTCACAGCGCCACCAATCTCCGAAGCACGATGATGGTGAAGATGAGGAGCAGCGGCAACGCAAAGCGCGTGCTCACACGAACCAGGCCCGCCGATCGCTCGGTCCCGAGGACGTGGGCGATTTCGGCGGTGGTCAAGCTGGCGATGAGCATCAGCAACACCAACCAGTCGCCGAGGCCGAGTGCGCCGAGTTCGGAGATGGGGAGAAACGTCACCAGCGGTACCCCAGTGCTCGATGGTTGTGGATTCGAAGAAGGTCAGCTGCGGCTCCCGCGACGCTGATCGCCACCAGCACGGCGAAGAACACCGAGCTCGACCAGCCGACCGCCGTCATGACCGTGGTACCGATCAGGCTGACGGCGACGCTGAGCGCGACGGCGAGGACGAGGGGATTCTCGGCGTCGGCAAAGGGTGCAGCGAGTCGCAACAGAGCGAGACCGGGGCAGACGAAGAGGAACGCCAAGGCGATGGGAATGCGAGCGGCAGCCGGCCAAGAGACGAGCCAGGCGATCGTCGCGAGCGCAGAGCCGCCAAGAAGAATCGCTGCTGGAATCGGTCTGGTCATCGGTCAGCTCCCCGCTTGGTCGTCGTATCGGTAAATGCGAGCATCTGTGTTCTCGTAGATCAGTTCGAGAGACCCCGTGCCGAGAAGGTCGGCCTCCAACGTCACGAGCTCGGCATCGGGCAGGGACCCAAACGCGTCTTCGTAGGCAAATTGCGCCCGCGACACGATGAAGTACCCGTCATCTGCCGTACGCAGCGCCGACTCGGCGGCGACGAAGGGGGTGACCTGGCCACTCCGGACGCCGTCGAGATCGTCGATGGAGCGGTACTTGTATGTGTCGTACTCCCGATGTTTCCACGGCAATACTTCTATCCCCGCGAGGAGCAGCGATCCGGGCGGCGCAACGTCGTACAACTCGTTGACGGCGGTCAGCTCGGCCGCGGTGAACGAGTCGATCCGTTGGTTGCCGTAGCGAGCGATGAGAAAGCCCGTTGTCGAGAACGCCACGAGAGCGACCACCGCCAACGGCATCAGAAACGTCTTGACCGAGCTCCGCTTGGGACGTTGGGCGATGAACACGGTGGCCGTGAAATAGGCGGCGAAGGGTAGGGAGAACAAGTACGCGCGAAGCAACACTTCGCCGCCGTAGTTCTGCAGCCCGAGGAGCAGGATCGGCGCCCCGCAACAGATGGCCATGCTTTCGTCGACGGTTCGACGCGACGACCTCAAGTAGCCGACCGCTGCCAACACGACGAGAAGCGCGCTCAGCGTCAGACGCAGCGACACCACGGATTGGTGGTCGCTGCTTCCCGCGATCCGGCGGTTGACGTTTTCCTCGAAGATGCTTCCGACCTGGCCGACCTGGCTGAGAAGCGAAGAAAAGTTGCCGGAGAGGTATGCCGAGGCCATGAAGGTCATCCACGCTGCGAGGAGGACAACCATGATGATCGGCAACCGCACGGCCGTACAACGTCGTGTCACCACCAAGGCCGAGACGCACAAGATCGCGGCGAATGGTGTGAGTTGGTGCGTCGGGACAATCGCTGCGAACAGGATGATCACGACCACCAGCATCGTCGCGGCCGAAGCACTGCGACCCGGAGGTGGTCGCATGCCGGGCCAGACATAGGTGTCCTCGTCGAGCGCGGTCTCGTCCTCCACGGGGTCTCGCGGCGAGAGCCAGCGGAGCACCAGCGCGAGAAGCACCAGATACAACAGATAGGCGGTGGCCTGCGGCGAGAAGTAATCCTGTCCGACCCAGTTGCCCAGGTAGAAGACCAGCACACCGGCCCAAACGCGACGCTCGTTTGTCGTCGCGGTGCGCATGATCATCACGACGGGAGCCAAATACAAGACGTTGTAGAACAGCGGCGCCCAATGCGCGATTTCGATGGAGTTGTCGACGCCGGCGACCTCGTTCATGAACGACCCGAACGCGAAGAAGCCGGGCCAGTTGAAATAGGCATCGATGGAGGGGTCGACCGACGAGGTCGTGGTGATGTAGTCGACGACGCCCGCGTGCCGATAGGAGACCCGATAGCCCAGCACGGGTTCGAACAATGGCGTCACCGCGAACAGGGCGACGATGACGACGATCACCTGTACGTAGCGAAACCCGGTGGGCACGGTGAGTCGCTTGTGCAACGTCAGCACATAGGCCCCAACGATCAGGGTGAGACCGACGTAGGCGGACGGAGAGATCGCCCGGAAGATGCCGAGGTCGTCGAGGTCGGCGATCTGTAACGAGGTGACATCGGCGAGCCACAACGCCATGCCGATGCCCATGATGGCGAGTGAACTCAAGCCAACACCGACCGAACCTCTGAGGGCCCTGATCGCGGTGGACCAATCGGGCAGCCAGGCCCGAGGTGCGGGCATCGTGACAGCGGCCGGGGTCACGCGTCGGGGGCGAATCACCGGCTGGGTCACGACTCGCCGTTTCGAATGGATTCGAGGCGGAGCAGTTGCACCGTGCGGGGGAGCGCCCAGAGCGCCCCCATCGTGATGCTCAGGATCCAGATGGTGGCGATGCCGCTGAGGTCGAAGCGGGATGCGACCACAACGACACCGCCGATCGAGCCGATTGCGATCGTCGCGGCGAGCACCGACGCCTCGCGTAATCGGCCGGTTGCGCGACAGACCGCGTAATAGGCCTGCACGAAAATGAACGGGACAACGCCGACGAGCAGGATGCGTAGCGGCTTCGTGCCGGCATCTGCGTAGCTCGGACCCAAGATGCCGAGGGCGACCGGTGCGAGGATCGCCGCAGTCGCGGCGCATGGAATGGCGATGGCGAACGCAAAGGAGAGCGCACGTCGGGTTTCGGAGTCGAGGTGCTTGCGATTCGACGCGCCTTCGGCGAAGAGGGCGGTACCGACCGCGATTGGTATCGAGTACACCGCGAACGCCATCTGCCACGTCGTGTACCAGTGTGCGCTCGTGCTCGCACCGAGGATGGTGACGATGACAACCGGGAGGACGAGCATCGGCAGCCGCTCGGCGGAAGCGAGGAGGTAATTGGGCATGCCCACCCGGACGAGGTCACGGGCGACGTGCCGGTCGGTGCTGAGACCGTCGAGGGTGGTGTTGTGATGGATGCAGAATCCAAAGGCTGCGACGATGCCTCCGAGCCAGAACGCAAACAACGTGGTGGACCCTCCATCGACATCGAACGCCCAGATGGCCAGGAAGGGGAAAATGCTCACGACGCCGTTGGCGACGTTGCGAACCAATACTTCATGGCCGCGCCGGCGCGCCACCGACACGCGCTCGAACAGCACGACATATGTGCCGAGCATCGCCGCGAGCAGGAACGCACCGATCGACATCGGGCTGTCGGCCAGCGCACCGAAGTCGCTGTCGCTGAGGAGCGCGTAGATGACGATGGCGACGGTCGAAATCAGCGACGTGAACGAGACCAGCGCGAGAGCCGAGCCGAGCAACGCGCCGCGACGGCTGTCGTGCACGGAGTACAGGCTGATGAAGGCTGCGTCGACGCCGAAGATCGAGAACTGGATGCTCAGCATTGTTGCGGCCACCATTGCGGCGACGACGCCCACCTCTGCCTCGGTGAACAACCGGGCGGCGACGACCCAGAACAGAAAGCCGAGACCGGTCTGAGCGGCCTTTCCGAGCACCAGGCCGGTCGCATTGCGCGCCAGCTTGGTCTGCCCGGCGTTCGACGCCGGCCGACTTGCGGCATCGGCCGCCGAGGGCGCAAGCCTGCTGGTCAACCGACAGCACCATCTGCGAGCGTGATGGTGCGCGACGGTTCGCCTCGCAGCATCGTGACCATGCCGACGTAGTTGTCGTAGGCGTAGCGCAGGTAGTAGCGCACGTACTGCGGTCGCCGGCGCGCCAGGGTGAGGGCCACGCCGCGTATGGCTGCTGCGATTGGCAAGAACGCCAACGGTGCGCCCCGCACACCGCGCTGCTTGATCATCCGACCCAAACCCTCGCCGTCCATGAGGAACTGATCTTGCGCAAACGCGAACGAGTCGTCGGCGAACCGGTGGATGACCTCGACGTTTGTGGACACGCCGACCTTGGCGCCTGCGTCTCGCAACCGCCAGCGGAGCTCGATGTCCTCGCCGGAGATGAAGGAGTCGTCGAAACCGTGCTCGAGGAGCACCTTCGTTTCGAAGATGGTTGCGACCACGCCGAACCAGTTCCGGCTTCGGCCGGTGCGGTGGTGTTCGGCCAGTGCGTCGCCCCAAAACCCCGGGCCACCGACGCTGTGCAGGCCGGCCTGGAGGGCCTGGTAGCCCTCGGACTCGAACTCTTCGAGGAGCGCTTCGATCGCCCCATGCGGTACCACGACGTCGGCGTCGAGGAGCAGTACTCGATCACTTGCGGCGGCTTCGGCACCCAGCCGGCGGGCCACGGGAAGTCCGCGACCTTCGTCTGAAAGGACCGTGACCGGGTACCGCTCGAGGATGGACAGCGTTTCGTCGGTCGATCGGCCGTCGACGACGATGATCTCGCGCGGATCGGCAGCGACCACCGAATCGAGACACTCGACGATGAGGCCGGCAACGTTGCGCACCGGGATGATCACCGAAAGGTCGTTCATGGCTGCTCGGCTTCTGCCGCGATTGCCTTGTCGCACACCTCGAGGAGCTGGGCGACGATGATGTCCGAGGCTGCGTCGGCTGAAAGCGCGGCCGGTACCCGGAGGAGGTAGTTCGGGCGATCGCCCAGTGCTTGTTCGAAGGTGGCCTGCTTTTTCGCAAAGTAGGTCTCGAGCGCGTGCAGGCTGGTGGACGACATCGCGGTCATCAACGCCTGTGACTGGGCGGGGAGTTCGAAGTGGAAGTTGCCGATCATGCGGCTCACCATCCACGATCGGTCGACCGGCTCGAGTTCGGTCTCGTCGCCGTCGAAACGCTCGACGAAGATCGATGCGACCAGCGGACTGCGGTCGGCCATCACGGCCGCAGGAAACGCCTCCTGCGGGGTCACCATGATGTGCTCGGGAGACCACTTGCGAGTGAACCCGGCGATGCCCGGGTACTTGGTGACGACCGGGTGCACGAGGGTCGTGAACTTTGAGATCGGCTTCGAGAGTGCGCTCGGCACCATCGGCTTGCGGTGATCCTGAAACAGATGCGGGTAGATCGGGCGATGGTGCGGCTTGATGAACATCGGCTTGTGATAGCTGATGAGGTCGCTGTCCTTGCTGAGGAATGCCCAGTCGTCGCCGAGGAACGCCGTTGCCGGGAGGGCCAAGAGTTTGGCCATCGTGCTGGTCTTGCCCACGCCGCCCCACGCCGGCATCGCGACGCCTCGGCCGCGGTACTCGAACGTCGCAGCGTGGATCATGCCTGCGCCTCGCTCGAGCGCAACGACGTCGATGAGCGGCAACACGAAGGTCAGCAGTTCACGGGTGCCGAAGACCCCCCACTTGTCGCCGTGCCTCGTGACGGTTACGCCCGGTTCCATCATCCGGGTACCGGTCCGGTCGTAACGCAGTTCGTACTCGGCGTGGCCCGGGTCGGTCAGCGCTGGCGTCTCGCTCGACACGATGATGTCGAAGTCGTCGGTCGAGGTGCTGTTGGTGTCAGTGGTCCGGAAGGGCGCAAACATGACGTCGAGTTGTTTGAGCGCCGGGGTGTTCGCGTCGATCCCGACGCGAACGAGACCGTGAAAGTCGTAGGCAACCCAGCTTTTGGCGGCGGGGGCGACACGCTGTTGGGCGTTGGTGGAATGCGTCTTGGTGAGCATGGGGACCTCAGTGGATTCGAACTGGTTGGTGAGTTGTTGGTGCGTGGGCGGCCCGCTCGGTAGGTCGGTGCCAGATTCTTCGTGTCGTTCCGACGACGTAGCCGGCGGTGGTCACTGCGAGCCCGGCGAGGATGGTGCCCGCCTGCGCTGCGCCATCGATCTTTCGGTCGGCGAATGCGGTTCGCATGCCCTTGGCCACCCCTCGAGGCAACGCCCGTGCAACGTGCGCCGCTTCGCTCGAGAGTCCTTCGCGCGCCGCCGATTGTGCGACGACCGCCGCTTTCGACAGGCCTTCGCCGTAGCAGCGACGGTAGAAGTAACCGGGCAACTGGCGAGCGGACGGAACAAGGTGATCGACCCCGGCGCGGGGTTCGTACACAAACGTCGAACGTTGCTCGAGCTGGGCATAGCGGATGCAGAGCTCGGTTTCTTCACAACCGAGCGGTATCGAGCCGACGCGACCCAAGTCGCTGCTGAAGAACCCCGCTCGTTCGAATACCGTTCGGCGGAACGACATGTTTGCACCGATCAGGTTGCGCACGGTCTGGCGGGTTTCCGGCATGCCCCGATAGCTGCACCCGACAACCCAATCGAACTCGTGCGGGAAAAAGCGAGGGCGCTGTCCGGTCCATCGGGGTCGAATCAGGCCGCCGACACCTGCGACGTCGCGGTCGGCGTATGCGGGCAGGAGTTGTTCGAGCCAATCGGGATCGGCCACCGCATCGTCATCGAGAAACGCGACGATCGTCCCGGAGGTACCTTGCACACCGTGGTTGCGGGCACCCGACAATCCCTTGGTACCCCTGCTGCGCTCGATCCGGATGCCGTACTCGCTGCGCTCGAGTCGATCGGCTAACGCGTCGTTGTGGTCGACGACGACGACGATCTCGTCGGCGGGCCGTGTTTGATTCCGAACCGAAGCGATCGCTTCGCGCATGATCGCCCAGCGTTCCTCGGTGTAGACACAAATGATCACGCTGACCGTTTCGTCTTGGCCCCCGTCAGTTCGTGCATCGCCCGACAGGCGGGCACCGAGGTGTGTGGGCCCGAGGGCCCGCTTCATGACGCGGCGGACGAAAGGGATTGCCCACCGGTCAGGTCGAGCACGCTTGACTTGACCGCCGCAATTGGCTTGGGGCCGGCCGGATACAGGATTCGGCCGGAGACCATCGTTGCGAGGGCCCGGCTACCGTCCCGAATCGCATTGAGATTCGAGTCGCCGTTCAACCGCTCGAGTTCGAAGCTCGGAACTTCGCTGATTCGAAGCCGCGCTTGGAGCGCGTTGACGGCGAGTTCGGTTTCGATCTCGAATCCCGAGGAGCGCAAGTTCATGTCGGCGAGGCAGTCGCGCCGGAATGCGCAGTAGCCATAGCAAAGATCGGTGAAGCGGGTGTTGAAGAGCCGATTCATCAGCCGACGAAGGCCGTCGTTGCCGAAGCGTCGAATGCCGGTGATGTCCTTGGAACCGCCGCCCGCCATGAAACGAGAACCCTTCACAAAGTCGTAGCCGGCATCGACCATCGCGACGAAACGGGGGATTTCGCCCGGGTCCATGCTGCCGTCGGCATCGAGCATCACGATGATGTCGGATCGGACGGCATCGAAGCCGGTACGGAGGGCTGCCCCCTTGCCGGCGCCCTTCTGCATTATCACCCGGACGTCCGGGTACTTCTCGGCGAGAAGTTTGCGTGTGCCGTCATCGGAATACCCGTCGACGACGATGATTTCGTCGACGCATTGGGGTATTCGATCGAGCACCCATCCGATGTTCTTGACTTCGTTCTTCGCCGGGATCACCGCACAAACGTGCCGATCCGCGCTGTCTGGTCCAAACACTTCTGCGAGGCTCATGCCCGCCCGCTTTCCATTGTTTCCCGCTGCTGGTCCAAGGCGACGCCGGCCAAAAGTACTTTTGCCGCCCTTTGCTTACGTTTCGGCTTTATTCGCCGCTTGCCGATCCGTAGCGTCTTGTTCCTAGCACCGCCATGGAGGTGATGTCAAAGATCATTTATCGCACATTGACGCGTTCGCGCGGAGCGAAGTTGCTCGACCACCATGGGTCTATTGTGGGGTCCATCGTGGCGGATACTGGCCACTAGATTTCGAGAATATCGTCTGCTAACTTGCTCCTTGCGGAGCTGGCGGCGGCGAAGTGAGGTACGAGCTACGACGCACCGATGGGCCTGAAAGCGTTGCAATTGCCTGGAAGTGACGTCGAGGTGGCGTTGGAATGGCGGTGGTGACGCGAGGAGTCGACACCGGCGAATGCAGTCGCAGTCATACATGGATCGAACAGGGTGGCGAGCGGGATATGACCAGATATCGACCGATGGTGTTCGCGGTGGTGGTGCTCTTGATCACCGTGTCCGGATTGCCGCTGACGCCGGTCGGGGCGAGCCCGAACCTGACATACGCGTCGGTGCAAGCTGACGGTCCTGTCTGGGTAGTTCGGTCACTTTCGACCGCCGAGCTCGGCATGCCGGCGGCCGAGTTCCTCTCGGCCCCCAACCAGGACGAGCTCGTGCTCGGTCGACGTGGAGATCCCTTGCAGCGGATCTCCATCACGGAGGACTCGCTGGGCTCGGTCGACCTCGATACGTCGTTGTTCGTCCCCGGTTCACTCGTCGTGCTGCCGAACGGCCGCTTCGTCGGTATCGAATCGGGCACGGGTGCCGTTCGTGCTGTGGCGGCTGGTGAGCGCGTCGCAGGCTCCACTGCGGTCCGGGCGAACGGCGGGGGTAGTGCCAACCCGGTCGGGCCCACCGCGGCAACCGCAGACGGCGGATTGCTGCTGCTCGAGCACGAAGCGATCCTGCGGGTGCCCCCAGCAGAGGGTGCGTCGCCCAGCGGACTGCTACCCGGCGAGGCCGAGCGGCTCGCCCTGCCGCCGAGAAGTCGGGGAGCCCTGGCGATCGCGAGCGATCCGATCTCCGGCGGCACATTCGTCGTCGCCTCGTCCGGAGACGAGCTTCACGAGCTCGACCACAACGGGGTGCTCGTCGGTGTACGCGACCTCAGCGCGATCGGCGTCGCCGACATCAAGGCCCTCACATTCGCACACACGGGCGATCCAACCGACGCCCCTGACGCCAGAAGTCTCTATGCGCTGGCGGCGAGCCCGGGCGGATCCGCCGTCATTGTCGAGCTGGCATTGGATCCTCTGCCGCAAGTGAACGCCACGTTGACCGCTTCGCTCGTCAACACCATCGACACCTCGACCTGGACGCCCCCATCCCCCGACCCCGCAGGGATCGTCGCGGATCCGGATGGGTCGGGTCTCGTCGTGGTCGACTCCGAGGTCAACGAGATGCCGCTCTACGCGGGCGCAAACACGTGGGAGGTCGACAATGACGGGAGCCCGATAACCCGGACATCGACGACGCTGACCTACACCGACGAGCCGACAGGCATTGGGGTCGACGCCGCCGGCCAGCGATTCTTCATCTCCGACGATGATGCTCGTCGCATCTATGAAGTCGCCCCGGGCGCCGACGGCAACATCAACACCGGTGACGACGTCATTACGTCGTTCGGGACCGAGGTATTTGGTAGCACCGATCCAGAAGATGTCGCCTTTAACCCCGCCAACGGACGGTTGTATATCATCGACGGCCTCGGGCGCGAGGTGTACGAGGTCGACGAGGGAAGCAATGGCGTGTTCGATGGGGTTGCGCCCGCCGGCGACGACATCGTGACGAACTTCGACGTGAACCAATACGGCCAATTGGATCCGGAAGGCATCGAAGTGAACGGTGCCAACGGCAATCTTTTGGTGTCCAGTGGACGCGCCGAGCAAGTGTTGGAGGTGACGCGCACGGGCGCATCGATGGTGAACGTCTTCGACATCTCGGCCACGAACGGGGGCGCCGCCGGCGTTGCTCTCGCCGGAGCGACTTCCGGCAGCGCCCTCCACCTCTACATCCCGGACCGGGGCGTCGACAACAACACCGACCCGTCGGAGAATGACGGCAAGATCTACGAGCTGTCGGTCCCGGGAGGATTCGGAAACCAGGCACCGGCGGTGTCGGCGGGCTCGCCGGCCACCGTCGAATTGGCGGCCGGCGTCACGCTGCATGGTGCGGTAGTCGACGATGGCCTGCCGAACCCACCCGGCACTGTCAGCCACACCTGGACCAAGATCGGTGGCCCGAGTGGCGCGACGATCAGCAGCCCGAGTCAGTTGAATTCGACCGTCAGCTTCACTGCAGTCGGCGTCTACACGTTCCAGTTGTCGGGTAGCGACGGGGCAAAGACGACGACGGACACCGTGAAGGTCACGGTTCTCGCCAATGGCACGCAAACCTTTGTGACCGACACGCGCGTTTCGGCGAGTAGCGACGACGCCGAGCAACGGATCTCGCAGAACATTTCGCTCACGAGCTCCGACCTCGAGCTGGTATTCGATGCGGGTGGCAACCAGGTCGTCGGCCTGCGTTTCGCGTCGGTCGATGTTCCCGTCGGTGCCACGATCATCGATGCGTACGTGCAATTCGTCGTGGACGAGATCACCACCGGCCCAACCTCGCTCACCATCGTCGGACAGGCGGCGGACTCGCCTTCGACGTTCGTGAATGTTCCGTTCAACATTTCGGGCCGATCTACCACCGCGGCCAGCGTGGCGTGGTCGCCGCCGGCGTGGAACCAGGTTGGTGTCGCCGGACCCGATCAGCGGACGCCGCAGATGAAGAACGTGGTCCAGGAGATCGTCGGACGCCCCGGCTGGGCGGAGGACAATGCGATGGCGTTCATCATCACCGGGTCCGGGCTGCGGACGGCCGAAGCCTATGACGCGTCGCCGGTGCAGGCTCCCCTGCTGCACATCGAGTACTCGATGTCCGGCGCCCAACTGTTGCCGGGCGGCGCCGGCATTGTCGAAGGCGATACCGGCTCGAAGGTGTTGCAGATTCCGGTTTCGCTGAGTCAGGCGGTGGGCAGTGATGTGAGTATCGATTTCGCGACCCTCAATCTGGCGCCCGCGACCGGTTTTGCCCAATCAGGTGTCGATTTTCAGGCCACGAGCGGCACCCTCACCATTCCGTCGGGCAACCTCGTCGGTTACGTCGACATCCCCGTATTCGGCGACACCGTCGACGAACCCCCGCTGTTGTGGGGAGAGTGGTTGCTGGTGTCGTTCAGCAACCTTCCACCCGGGATCACGCTCGACACGAACGTCTTCTTCGGCGTAGGGATCGGCATCATCATCGATGACGACTGAACGCCGCTAGCGGGTTTCTACGGGAAGCTGTTCTGCGTGTCGCACGTTTCGTGCGCCCGGTCGGTACCCGGACCGCCGTAGCAGACGTCGGTGCCAGCGGATCCCTTCAGAATGTCATCCCCCGCCGCGCCGCGCAGGACGTCGTCACCCGGGCCGCCCCACATCACGTCGTCGCCGTTGCCGCCCCGGACGTCGTCGTTGCCAACAGACCCGCGCAGGCGGTCGCTGCCATCCTCTCCGTAGATGATGTCGTCACCGTGGCCCCCCTTGAGGAAGTCGCGATCGTCGCCACCCCAAAGGATGTCGCTTTCGACGCCGGCGCGCATCTTGTCGATGCCCTGCTCGCCGTACAACACATTGTCGCCGCTACCGCCGTACACACGGTCGTTGCCCGGTCCTCCGCAGATGATGTCGTTCCCGGCGAGGCCACGAATATTGTCGTTGCCACCCAGGCCGAACATCACGTCGTCGCCGGGGGTGCCGTACATGTCGTCGTCGCCGGGGGTGCCGACGTGGGTGGGGACCAGGCCGTCGCACACGCTCGGCGGCGCGGCGGTCACCTGTACCGGACCGGTCGAGTAGGAGCTGGCGCTTGCGCCGTCGGGATCGGTGACCTCGATGTGGATCCAGCGAGTCCCGGTGACGGTGGGAATCCAGTTGAAGGTGTTGACGCCGGCGGTCATGGTGACCTCGCCGATGAGCGTGCCGTTGTAGCCGCTGTCATTTGTATCGGCGTAGATCTTGGCGGTGGTGCCGGCTTCCCACGCGTCGTCCTCGAAGCGGATGTTGAACTCGCCATCGCCTTTGTCATCTTCGTTCAGGCGGATCTGATCGATCTTGAACAGGCGAGCTGCGGGATCTTCGGTGGGGTCGAATCGGAATCGATCCGGCATGCCGCCGGTCGTCCAGGTGTCGGCATAGCTGCCCTCGATGTCGCTTCCATCGAGTTCGGCGAGGTCGACAACGATGTGATTCCAGCCAGGTTCGACGACGAGATCGTCGGTCACGCGGTAGTTGCCGTTGCCCAGTCGCCAGACGATTCGGCCGTTCATGCCGCCGTCGGGTTCGGCCTTCAGCGAGAAGTTGCCGCCGAAATACACGTCGGCGACAAAGCGGTGCCAACGGTCCGGGTCGATGCGAGCCGATGGCACGGGGAAGGTGATCTGTGAGTCGTCGTTCGTGTTGTTGGCCGTGTAGACGCCATTGGCGAATGAGCCGTTGGCCACGTTGGCGGTGAACGCAATGTCAGACGGCTGGTTCATGTCCCAGGCATCCCCGCGTACGGTGGCCGCGTAGTCGGCGCCGCCTTCGAGGTCGGGGTCGATCACGATCGGGCGTGGTCGTTCGTTGATCTCGAGAGGTGCGGAATACGTCGAGTTGCTGTCCGAGTAGAAGCGGTAGGTGCCAGCCGGGTACGCCGACGCAGGAAAGCTCACCTCGCCATTGGCGGTTCGACCGACGAGGCCCCAGTTGCGGTTGGCGGTGGTGTTGTTGTTCGGGTTCGCATCGCCGTCCCAGTACACGTCGGTGGAGTTCGAGCCGTTGCCGGTGTCGACGACCGGATCGGACGTGGGCTCGTACAGGCGGATCCAGTCGACATCGACGGAGCCAGGGGCCGAGGAAAGCACGATGCTGAACCCGGCAATGTCGCCTGACCATGCGGTGGTCAGATCCGGGCTCAGGTCATTGACGAGGGGAATGACGTAGGTATTCCACCCCGGGTCGATGCGAAAGGAGGTGCCGCCCTGGCATTCGGGGAGCAGCTGTCCGCAGTCGAACCAGTACACCGCCGACACGATGGGGTCGACGTTGCTGTTCAGCATGCGGATCGACACATGGCTGAAGCGCTCGGCATCGATCGGGTAGTCGTGGCCGTCACGGCCCCAAGAGACGCCGCCCGGCTCCCAGCTCTTGGTGAGGAACGCCATGCCCTGACCCGCCGTATCGAACTGCAGGATGTCCCCACTGATCGATTCGTTGGTGGTGTTGATGTAGTTGAGCCCGGGAACCAGCGGCAGGTCTTCGGTGTTGGCGAAGTCCCACGGATCGCCGAAGTTTTCCGATGCGTAGTCGGCCGTTTCGTTGAAGCTGGTCGCCGATACCGAGATCGATCCCTGTGCGCCCGCCGACGTCGAAGCGGCGAGGATCGTGAGGGCGAAGAGGGCGCTGCACCCGAGAGCCAGTCGGCGCAGGGCTGCGGTTCGCTTGGGCATGCATGAACTCCTGAAGTGCGGTGGACCGGTGCTCGGCGGAAGCACCCACGTCAGGCGTTATCGGCGGAACCGTCCCGCAACTGTTGGAAGAATCCACTCAGCGATGCGGCGCACTCGTCGAGCCGGACACCACCGCGCACGTCGTATTCGAAGGCCAGACGGGGGTCGGCGCCGATGTTGTACAGCGACGAGCAGGCCCCCGCCTTCAGGTCGTATGCGCCGAAGACGACCCGGTGGATGCGGCTGGCCCAGAGCGCGCCGGCGCACATCGGGCACGGTTCGAGGGTGACCGCGAGGGTGGCGTTGTTCAGCCGCCAGTCGCCGATGGCCTCCGCTGCATCGCGCAAGGCCAGTATTTCGGCGTGTGCGGTCGGGTCGTTGTTGCTGGCTCGTTCGTTGTGGCGGCTGGCCACGATCTGACCGTCGTGCACGACCACCGCACCGACCGGCACGTCACCGTGGTCGAGCGCCAGGGTGGCTTCGGCGAGTGCGAGGCCGATGAGGTCGTCGTCGGTAAATGTCATCGCCCGGCAGGCTAATGCGACCTACGGTGCTCGCATGACTGATGTGGCAGCTCCTGTTGTGGATTTGTCGGTGATCATCGACTCCGCTCGCGCGGCGCCGTTCCACCGAGCCACGCTCGATGCGCTGACGCACGCCGCCGACGCGTTGTCGATCGAGGTTTCGGTGTCGGTTGTCCGTACGGCCGACTTGCGAATCAAGGGGGATGGCGTCGACATGTCGCAGCTCGGCGCAGGCGTGCTGATTGGCCCGGGCGCCCCGTACGACGAGCCCAGCGCGGCCAATGCGGCGATCCGCACGGCTCGCGAACGGGGCGTGCCGCTGGTCGGCACGTGAGGCGGCTTCCAACACGTGCTGGTCGAGCACGCGATCACCAAGCTGGCCGTGTCCGACGCAGTGCACGAGGAGTACGGCGATGAGGGCACGCCCGTTGTCAGCGCCTTGAGCTGTTCGTTGGCGGGGACGCAGATCGAGGTGACCTTCGCAGCGGACAGCCGGATGCGTCGCTGGTACGGCACCGACGTTGCGATCGAGCAGACCACGTGCAACTACGGCATGAATCCGGCGTTTCAGGATCAGGCCAGCGCGGGTGGACTGTTCGTGTCGGCGGTTGATGACACCGGTGAAGTGCGGGCTGTCGAACGGCGCGACCATCCGTTCTTCGTAGCCACGCTGTACCAGCCGCAACTGACCAGTTCACCCGACGCGCCACATCCGCTCTTCCTGGCGTTTGTCCTCGCCGCCAAGACCTGTCGATTGTGAGGTAGGGGCGTTTTCGCGCCAGCGAAAAGGCCGGAAGTGCCGAGGCGCCCAGCGCCGCAGGAACGACCGGCACCCGTTTTCGGAAGTGACGACCAGGCGATCTGCGGCACAACAAGGGCTCCGCTGAGAGCTGCTGCCTTCCGACCCTGACTCGATTCACGGACCTTGCTTGCACAGGACCCGGCCGTCACATCCCAAAACGGGTGCTACCTAAATACTACCCGTCCGCGCCGTATTCGTGTCGCGTAGGATTTTGTCGTGACCCATCACTTGGCCCAGCTCAACATCGCCACACTGCACCAGCCGTTGGATCATCCTGCGTCGGCTGGCTTTGTCGACAATCTCGATCCGATCAACTCGCTGGCCGAGGCGAGCGATGGATTCGTCTGGCGCCTCACCGACGAGGACGGCCAGTCCTCCAGCTACGTGGCTGCTCCGGACAGCGACGATCCGCTCCTCATCGTCAACTACTCCATTTGGCGAGACGTCGAATCGCTGCACGATTTCGTGTTCAAAACCGCCCACAAACCGGCCATGCAGCGTCGCCGCGAGTGGTTCGAGGCTCCGGCCGAACCATCCACCGTGTGTTGGTGGACGCCGGAGGGAACGATCCCGGACCTCGCCGAAGCCTTCGATCGATTGGCGAAGCTCCGGGCGAACGGGCCAACCGCCGACGCGTTCGGTTTGATGCGGCCCTTTCCTGCACCCTCCTGAGATCAGGCGGGCGACAGCCCGAGCTGCTGCTTCACGTCGGCGAGGATCTTCAGGTACGTGTCGACGTCGATGTAGTTCGTGTGGCGGTCGGAGTCGATGTAGTGATGCCCGCCCTTGAGATCGGGTCGGTGTGACCGCTTGAGCTCGAGCAACGTGGCCTTGCGCGTCGAATCGCTGGGCGCCGTTGCGTCGGCGACGATGAGTTCGGCCATCGCGGCGAAGTTCTCGTAGGCAGCCGACGCGAATTCGGCGAACCCCAAAACAGCGAGATTGGGTTGATGGCGGGAGAAGACCCCGAGGTACAGGTTGGGCCGGTCGCGATCGGTCTCGAGCAGGTCACCGTCGAGATACGGACAGATCTGCCGGTAGCCGGTGGCCGCGATGACCAGATCGATGGCTTCCCGGGTGCCGTCGACGAAGACCACGTGGTCGCCGTCGAACCGCTCGACATCGGCCTTCGCGATGCAATCGCCGTGGCCCAGGTAGTGCAGAATCTGGGTGTTCATGAGGGGGTGTGACTCGAGCAGTTTGTGGTCCGGCTTGGGTAGGCCGTACTTGCGAAGGTCGCCGTTGATCACTCGGAGCGCTGCGCCGAACAGGGCTTGTTCCACGCGATGCGGCAGCTTGGGTCCGGTCGATGCGAACTCGTCGGTCGGGATGCCGAACAGGTGCTTGGGTACGAAGTGGTAGCCGCGCCGCATGCTGAGGAAAGCCTGGTCGGCGGCGAAGGAGGCATCGCAGGCAATGTCGACGCCGGAGTTTCCGGCGCCGATGACGAGTACGCGTTTGCCCTCGAACTCGCCGGCGGTGCGGTACGTGACCGAGTGTCGGATCTCGCCGTTGAACTCGCCGGGCCAGGTGACCTCGTTCGGTTCCCAGGTGACGCCGTTTGCGCAAACGAGGTAGCGACAGCGACGGGTTTCACCGGTGGACAGCTGCAGGTCCCAGAGTCCGTCGTCGCCCACGGTGGCGCGGTCGACGGCGGTGTTGAAGGTGATGTTGCGGCGCAGCTCGAAGTGGTCGGCGAACGCTCGGACATAGGCGAGGATCTGACGGTGATTCGGGTAGTCGGGGTAGTCGTCCGGCATGGGGAAACCGGGGAAGCCCGAGAGGCGGCGCGAGGAGATGAAGTGGGCCGACTCGTACATCGGTGAGCCGGGCGCGTCGATGTCCCAGATCCCGCCGACCTCGTGATTGCGCTCGAAGACCTCGTAGGTCGCGGTGGTGTCGGCGAGCTGTCGTGCCAGCGTGAGTCCAGCCGGGCCGGCCCCCACCACGCACACGTCGAGCGCTACTTGTTCGGCCATGGTCGCACCGTAGCCGGGCCGGAGATCGAGCATGTTCGGCCCGAACGCACGAAACCCCCGAACCGAGGGTTCGAGGGTTTCCGATGTCTCGCGACATCACGTTGGCGGAGGAGGTGGGATTTGAACCCACGGAAGGTTTCCCTTCACACGCTTTCCAAGCGTGCCGATTCGGCCGCTCTCGCACTCCTCCAGGCATCGCCCCGGGGGGCGAATCCGTGGCACAGCGTAGCGGGCCGATCTGGTCGCTCGGCCGATTCGGCGAACGGAATCAGAAGACCGTGGCGGTGACCGTGACGTCGTTGGCGATTGCCGCGTGCCACACAGGAGCCCACGCTGCCGCGTTGAGACCAGCGGTGAACGTGGCGACAACCTCGCGTGACTGGAAGGTGGCGGTGCCGCCGATGCTCGGATCGGTGTTGGGAATGCCGCCGCCGAACTGCGTCCCTGCGGCGCCGTAGAAATCGCCATCGCCCCAACACTCGGTCCACGGCGGGGTGTTGTCGTCGAGGTAGAACGTCGACGAGGTGAGCGTCGCCGAGGTTTCGACGGTGCTGGAATACAGGACCACCCCCTGCGGGCCCGACACGTACGACCACGCTGGGACGGCGGACGGCACGGTGTCCGGATTGCCGTCGATGGTGGTGGTGCCGGCCATCTCGCTGTTGCCGTAGGTCATACCGACGGCTGCTGCGCTGAGGTCGACGAACGACATGACGCCGCCGATTAGATGCACCCGAAGGTCGGTGATCATCTCGTAGCGATCGCGATAGAAGAGGAACGTGCGCTGGGTGAGCGGGCCGCTGTTGGCGCCGACGTAGGAACGAATACCGCGCACCGGTCCGTCGATATTGGCGACGAACGCACCCTCGGCGTCGGCGAAGGTGACGTTGGAGCGGCTGCAGGAATCGATGGAGAATTGGCTCTTGTGACCATCGAGGATGTCGACGCCGGAGCCGTCGGTGATGGTGAGCTCGTCGTGGAACCAACGATCGCTGAAGCCCATCGTGTAGCTCTGGCCGGTGACGGTCGACGACTCGGGGTTTGGGCCATTGGCCCGAAGGTACGTGGTCTTGTAGTCGCCGGAGTCGAGCGAGAAGGTGTAGTCGACGTAGTCGAGGCCGGCCGATGGGTCGGCCCCTGGCGTCCCGGTGAAGAGATACACGTAGCCGGTGGAGCTGCTGGTCGGATCGGTGACCTCGAGCTCGAGACCGAGCCCGGTCGTACCGGTCGGGTTGGCCGTGGCGCTGGGAGCCTGATCGCCGGCGTCGCGCGACATGAACGACAGCTCGTCGTCGGCGTCGAATGTGGCATCGGGATCGGCGCCGACGAATGTTCCGGCATCGGAGTACTGCAGTGCGGTGACCGACGTGCCGTTGCCGTACACGGTGCCGTCGACACCGGCCGTGTTGTTGTTGGAGGGCTGCGTGCCGAAATTGACGACATGTCGTTCATCGATCTGGATTGGGATCTGCACCCAGGCCGACGCGGTGGCGTTCCAGCGGTAGCCGACGCCGACCGCGGGGTCGGTGCCCTGTGCGAGGGGAATATCAGCCCCGGTGAGCACGACCGGGGCATCGATGCGGTTGACGAACGGGGGATAGAAGTAGTCACAGGCCGTCGCAACGACCATCATGACGGTGAGCAGCGCGGCGCCTCGAAGCACCCTGGTCGTACGCAAAGAAATTCCCCCTGTTGTGATCCGCCGCGGTGCTGAGAGTACCCGTCGACGGTGAACAGTGTCGATCCGGCGCAGGGCCGCAAACGCGTTCGGCGGAGGAACTTTTGCCGATGTCGTATCGTCGGACCGTTATGCGAAACCACCGTGTGCTCCGCTCCTCGCCGCCTTCAGGATTTCCGGCGACGATACTTCCGGTCGCCATCGTGGGCGTCCTGCTCCTGTTGGCCGTTGGATGCGGCAGCGTTTCGGTCGAGGTCGGGTCGACGACCACCAGCGCGAACCCACCGACCACAACCGCCGGCACGGACGGCGTGGGCCTCGACGGCGTCGCCGCGGATCAGGTGGTGTTCGCCGTGGAGCGAGGGGGCGGCTTCCAAATGCTCGAGGCGTCGTTGCGGGAGTATCCCCAGCTGGTCATCTTTGCCGACGGCCGTATGGTGCGTCCCGGCGTCCAACCGCTGGCGTTTCCGGGTCCGGCACTTCCGTCCATCGAGGTCGTGCAGCTACCCGTTGGCGATGTCGAGGCGCTTCTGGCGCAGGCCGCGGATTCAGGGTTGTTCGCCGACGGCGTGGACTTTGGTATGCCGAACGTCGCCGATGCGGGGAGTACCAGCGTCACGGCTTGGGTCGACGGTGAGTTGCGCACCGTGTCGGCCGAGGCGCTCGGAATCGGACCGGGATCCGACCTGAAGGCACCGGCGATCGAGGCCCGTGCCGATCTGACGGCGCTCATCGACAGCGCCGGCAACGGCCCCGCCATCGGTGCCGGCGACGCGTATGCGCCTGAGCGCTGGTTGGTCTATTCCACAGAGTTCGTTGCGCAGGATGGCCTTGCGGCCGGCCCGGTTGCGACGTGGCCTCTTGGCGGCGACGTGTTCGACAAGGGCGCTGACAACTTCATTTGGTGCGCCGATCTGACGGTGGAGGAAGCGCACCCTGCGATTGAGGCTGCCGCCCGAGCGACCGAGCTGAGTGAGTGGATCGTCGATGGTGAGAGCCGGACCGTGTTGTTCACCCCACGGTTCGCCCATCAACCCGGGTGCGCCGGTTAGGCGCAGCCGGCGGATGCCAGCCCGACTGGCATCTTTGCGCCCGTCTGGCGAGACTGAGAGCACGTGGAGACTTCAGCCGAACCCGCCGCACCCGCCGTGCCAGCGCTTTTGCGTCGCGTCGTCTACGAGCGCGACTGGGCGAACCTCGCCGACGAGCACGCAGGTGGGGCACTGCAGATCGGCTTTCTTGTTTGGCTGCTGTTGGCCGTGCTGGGTCGTGGCCTCGAAGAGGTCCGCCAGCGGGCGTTGGCATCCACCCCGCCCGATTGGGATTTCCTTCGGACGATCGCCAGCATCGACTCGTGGTTCAACCGCATCTCGACGGTGGCGCTGCTCGCGATGGTCGGCGCCGCCAGCATGAAGCTCGTTGTGCTCTGGGCGGCGCAACGCCGCAGCCAAATCGGACTCGACTGACCCCGTCGCGCGTCAAGCGCCGCCCACTAGGCTCGCGACGCAATGGAGCACCAGTCGCTGTACCGCCGCTTTCGGCCCGGAACGTTCGCCGACGTTCGCGGCCAAGATCACGTCATCAAGGCACTGCAGAACGCGGTTCGTGAGGAACGCGTAGGCCACGCCTACTTGCTCAGTGGCCCCCGCGGCACGGGCAAGACCACCCTCGCCCGCATCCTTGCCAAGGTGCTCAACTGCGAGAATCCACATGATGGTGAGCCGTGTGACGAGTGCGATTCGTGCGTGTCCATCAACGCCGGAACCTCGTTCGATCTGCATGAACTCGATGCCGCTTCCAACAACCGGGTCGACGACATCCGCGACCTCATCAGCAAGGTCAACCTCGGTACGCCGGGTCGTCACAAGGTGTATCTCCTCGACGAGGTGCACATGCTCACGTCGGGCGCCGAGAACGCGCTCCTCAAGACGCTCGAAGAACCGCCCGACCACGTCGTGTTCGTGATGGCCACCACCGAGCCGCACAAGGTCGTGCAGACCATCCGCAGCCGGACGCAGCACCTCGAACTCACGTTGCTGCCGGCCGAGACCATGGTCGATCACGTCCGGTGGATCGTGGAACAGGCCGGCCTCGAGGTCGACGACGACGCGATCGAGTACGTCGTCCAGGTCGGCGGGGGCTCGGCGCGCGACACGCTCTCCGCGCTCGACCAAGTGGTCGCCGCTGGCGGTATCGGCGATCGTGACACCTCCACCACCGACCTGCTCGAGGCCTTGGCGTCGGCCGACCCCGGCAAGGCGCTCGCCGCTGTGGCCGATGCCACCGAGCGCGGGCTCGACCCACGGACCGTCGGCGAGTCGCTCATCGGTGCCTTACGCGATGCGTTCCTGCTCGCCATGGGATCCGAGCTGGGGTACGCCTCGGCGAGCCAGCAAACGCGAGCGCAGGAGTACGCGTCTCGGCTCACGCCGGCCGCCCTCACCAATGCGCTCGAAGTCGTCGGTACCGCGCTGATCGACATGCGGCAGGCGCCCGACACTCGAATCGATCTCGAAGTAGCGCTCGTGCGCCTCACACGCCCCGAGGTCGACTCGTCGGCGGCCGCGCTCGGGCAACGGGTCGCAAAACTCGAGCAAGCATTGGCCTCCGGCAGTTTGGCGACGGCGGCTGCCCCGATCATCGCACCCGAGACGGCTGCACCTCCTGCGCCCGAACCGGTCACGAAGGCAGCCGCAGAAGCCGACCCTCCGAGCCGACAACAACCCGAAGCCCCGAGCTCCGCTGCAAGCCCCCCACCGATCCCACCTCCGGTCGCGGCCCCCGTTGTGTCGGCGCCGTCTGTCGACGAGGAAGTCGGCGCGCGTCCGGCCGATACGGCACGGGCGTTCCTGAAGTCCAAGGGCATAGAACCACCGCCGATCGAGGCGATCGATGTCGACGCACCATCCGGCGAGCCCGCCATCGCCGGTGCGTCGCTCGCCCCACCCGTACCCCCTGCGGTACCGACACCACCGGTTGCCGCCGCACCGACCTCCCCGCCCGTGGCAGAGCCAACGCCGGCGCCGCCGTCGGAGCCCGCTTCAGAACCCGCTCGCGCCGGTGAGGCGGGTGCATTTTCGCTGCCCGAGCTCGAGGTCGTGCAAAAGGCGTGGGCCGAGACGGTATCGGGCCAGGTTTCCAAACGAGCCAAGTCGCGGTTCTCCAGCGGCCAAATCGCCGCGGTTGAACTCGACACGGTGATCATGTCCTTGCCCAACGACATGACGCGGCAAAAGTGCGAAGAGCTGCAGGCTGACTACGAAGCCGGATTCTCAGCCCACTTCGGCGGCCCGGTCTCCGTGCGGTTGGTCGCCGGTGGCGGCGGACCACCTCCGCCATCGAATACGCCCCGTCCGACGCCTGCGGCCCCCGCGGCAGACGAACCCGAAGAGGTCATCGATATGAATGATCTCACCGACGCCCCCGCCGGGGGCGGCAACATCGACCGGCTCACCGAGGCTTTCCCCGGTACCGAGGTCGTTGAAGAGACCTAGCGACTAAGCGAGGATGGACCCATGAGCGATCAACCTGAGATGCCCGACCTGTCTGGACTATTGGCCCAGGCCCAAAACATGATGGCCGCCGGCCAAGCTGCTGCGGCCGAAGTCGTCGAGGGCACCGCAGGCGGTGGCATGGTGACCGTGCGCGTGAACGGCAACTTCGAGTTCGAATCGGTGAAGATCAACCCCGGCGCCGTCGACCCCGACGATGTCGTGATGCTCGAAGACCTCGTCCTCGCTGCACTGCGCGACGCCGCCGCAAAGATCGCCGACTCCCAAGCCGGGGCACTCGATCTCGGTGGTCTCGATCTTGGTGGTCTCGACCTCGGTGGCCTACTCGGCGGAGACGACGCCTAGACATGGCATCGGTCTACGCAGGTCCGGTGCAGGATCTCATCGACGAACTCGGCCGCTTGCCCGGCGTTGGTCCAAAATCCGCGCAACGGATTGCCTTTCATCTGCTCAAGGTGCCCGACCTCGACGCCAAACGGTTGGCGGCGGCGATTGTCGAGGTCAAGGACAAGATCGCCTTCTGCCCGCGGTGCTTCAACATCGCCGTGCGCGACGCGCAGTGCGGAATCTGCACCGACGGCCGCCGCGAAGACGGCGTCCTGTGCGTCGTCGAGGAGCCTCGCGACATCGTCGCCGTTGAGCGAACCCAGGAGTTTCGTGGCCGCTACCACGTGCTTCAAGGAGCGATCAGCCCGATCGACGGGATTGGACCCGACCAACTGCGCGTGAAGGAGCTGCTCGGCCGTATCGACGGCGAAAGCATTACCGAGTTGATCCTGTGTACCAATCCCAACATCGAGGGCGAGGCCACTGCGATGTATCTCGCCCGGCTGATTTCGCCGATGGGTGTTCGCACGACGCGAATCGCCAGCGGACTGCCGGTGGGTGGCGATCTGGAGTACGCCGACGAATTGACCCTCGGCCGTGCGCTGGAGGGCCGTCAGGTCATTGAACCCGCCTGACGCCTGACGACGCCGGTGAACGGCCCGAGGGCCGCATCGATGGGCAGAACGTTCGTTGCAATTTCAACATTGCCACGGGGGGTTTTGGTGAGAAACCGTGCCTTGCCAGCATCGAGGCGACCCTCGAGGGTTCGTTTTTGATTCGTCTCGATCTACCGAGGCAGATCTGGAGGGGTTGACGATCAATCCCGAACGTTGCAATGACGTTACAATATGAAGTGCTGGTTGCGCAAGCGCGATCGCGATAATCGCTGAAATTTCCGCCTCACAACGGGCAATCGCCGGTTTCTGACCGGAGGTTTATTGGCCACGTTTTTCGTCATGCGCCCGTCGTATCGACTCGTGCAGGGCGTCGGCAATCCGGTCGCCCTCGGCGGTAAGTGGCGGCGAAACACGCGGTGACGAGGCGTGATCTGGAGTCGGGGTGTCATGAGAAGTGCCTGAAACGTCGTCCAATGCCTCGTTGGCAATGGAAAGTGATGCAGGGGTGCTGAAACCGGGCGGGCGAAGCCGACTGTTTTCGCCACCGGGGCGGTTTCGCTCCGGTCTGGTGACGCCGGGCGGACGCTGCGACGAATGCGGTTTGGACGGCCCGTCGGCACTGGGGGTGGACGATTCCGGTTGCGAGGCGGACGTTGCACCACGTTCGACCACCGTTTGGTCGTCCGGTGACGGGGTATCTGGTTGTGAAGGACCGACGGCTCCTTGCAGGGTGTCGATCACGTCGGCGAGGCGTGTCTGCATCGCACGCTCGGTGTCGGCGAGCGCCGCAACTCGGGCCTGCGCCTCTCGGTCGCTTGCTTCAGCCCGCTCTCGGGCATCGACGAGCTCGGCCAGAGCCTTCGAATGGAGTGCCTCCGCCGCGGTGTGGGCCTCCTCGAGTACGCGTCGGGCTTGTGCGTTGAGTTCTGCGGCTTCGGCCAGCAGCTCGCCCTGGCGGTTACGATCGCCTTCGGCGCTCTCACGGATCTTGTCGATTTCGGCTCGCGCGGCGTCGCGGATGTCGGCCATATCGGTGCGGACCGAAGAGATGACCGTGGCCAGCACCGCGTCGGCGTCGAGTTCGGTCGCCGCTTGGGACCGGAGGTCGTCGATCATCGCCTTCCGTTGTGACTCGAGGTCTGTCTCGAGCCGGGCGCGATGTTCGACGAATTCGGCTTCGAATGCGGCGCGCTGTTCTGTGAGGGTTGCTTCAGCCCGGTCGAGGCGTTTCGCGAGCTCGTGCTGCGTGGAGGATCGGAGTTTTTTCAGTTCGTGCTTTTGGCGCTCGGCCAGGGCCTGCGCGTCGGCGGCCATCTTCGCGAGATCGGCATCGATCGTCGTTGCCAGCCGGGATCGCTCCGCCTCCTGCCGCGAGCGGGCCTCGTCGGTCTCGCGATCGAGGTCGCGTTGGAGCTGATCGGCCTCGGTGATGGCAGCGGAGAGTCGACTACGGCCATCGGCGAGCAACTCGTCGGCTCGCTCTGCGGCGGATGCCTCGGTCTGCTCGAAGGCGGCGAGAGCTTCGGCCATCACGGCCTCGGCTTCAGCCAACTTCGCCTCGGCCTCAGCGAGCCGCTCCTCGGCTTCCTCGCGAAGTGCGGCCATCTCGGCCTCGCGTTGTGCCCGCGCACTCGCAAGATCGGCATCGAGCACGTCGAAGGCATCTTGGCGTCGCTCGGCGAGTTCGGCGTCGAGCTGATCCGAGCGCGACTGCAGTTCGTTTTCGCGAGCGTCGAGTTCTTTCTTTCGCTCGCTGAGTTCTTGCATGGCTTGCTCGCGGAACTCGACGGCGCTGGCCCGAAATGCCACCGCATCCATGCGGAGTCGCCGAGCCTCTTCCTCGGCGCTGGCTCGTACATCCTGGGCTTCGGACGAAGCCTGCTCGCTGATCGACTGGCTCTGAGCCCGAAGGGCTTCGTACTCGGCCTGCTGGTCGGCGATGCGGGCGCGCTCGCCGAGCAGCTCGTGATGTTCGACGAGAAGTACCCGCTGGGCCTCGTCCAGCGCAGCTTGGGCCAGTTCGAGCTCGGACGCCTTCGCCGCCAGCTCGGCTGTGGCCTGTGCGACCGCAGCCCGCTCCCGATCGAGTTCGAGTTGGCCGGCTTCGAGCAGCTCGCGGGTTGTCGCCGCTTCAGCTTGTGCAGCATCGGCGATTCTGCGGGCTTCCGCTTCAGCGGCTTTGGTGAGCGAGTTGGCCTCGGCCCGCTCGGCGTTGAGCTGGGCGAGGGCTTGCTCCAACTGGACTTGGGCCGCATCGAGTTCTTCTTGTTTGGCAGCGGTTGCCGCCTGCGCGTCGGCGAGCTCCGCGCGGCTCGCCGTCAGCTGTTCGCGGGCCGAGTCGAGCTCGGCCTGCGCCGACGCGAGCGCGTCCTTTGCCGTGCGGAGTTCTGCCTGCTGCCTCTCGAGGACGGTTTGTTTGTCGGCGAGAGACCGTCGGTCGGAATCGTGCGCTGCTCGCTCTCGTTCGATCTCCGCAAGATGTCGCGCCCGCTGCTCATCGAGCTCGTTGGCGACCCGGACGCGGCGCTCGTCGAGCGTGCTCTGGAGGGATTCGTGGAAGCGTTCGGCATCGAGCTCGAGCTCGGAGCGATGTTGCGACCGGAGCTGATCGAGTTCGTTGGCGATGGCCGCCCGACGTTCGTCGAGCCCGGCCTGGACCGATTCTCGCAGTTCGGCGAGTTCGCGTTCGACCGTCTCGCGGCGCTCGGCTTCTTCGGCCTCGATTCGCTGGAGGCGAGCGTTCTGCTCTGCCTCGAGCCGGGCGACCCGTTGTTCGGCTTCCGCGGTCGTGCCGAGGAGAGCATTCGACGATATTTGGGCCTCGGCCCGGATGGCTTCGGCGTCTTGTTCGGCGGTGAGACGAAGTCGTTCTATCTCGACGTCGAGCTGGCTGCGTTGGCGACGGGCTTCTTCGCGAGTGGCTTGGGCCTCGGTTTCGGCCGCCGCCAGGAGCTTGGTCGCCTGTTCGTCGGCCTGTTGCAGTATCGCTTCGGCCTCGGTCTGCGCTTGCTTCCGGAGTGTCTCGGCTTCTGTCCCGACGCCCACACGGAGTTGATCGGTTTCGGCGCGGAGCCGTTCGATTTCGGCTTGCACGGCGGTGAGCTCGTCTTGGGCGCTCTGTAGCTGGGCGGCAGCGTCGGCCTCGGCGGTGGCGCGAGTCTGCTCGGCGGCCAGCTCGGCCTCGTTGCGAATGCGCTCGGCGTCGGCCTCGGCCGACTCGAGCAGTATCGCGGCCTCGCGCTCGCCGGCCTCGATGATGTCCGAAGCGCGCCGCTCGGCCTCGGCGAGGAGTTCCTCTGTATCGTTTGGCGCCGAGGAAGAACTCGATTGCGCTGCGTTGACGGTGCCGGACTCGCGCAGCGTGTCGGCCTGCTCGTGAGCCTGGCGGCGAATCGCATCGGCCGCCCGCCGGGCCTCGGCGCGAATCTCTTCCCCCGTCGCGTGGGCTTGGGAGACGATTGCTTCGGCATCTATCCGAGCCAGGCCGCGCTGCTCCTGTTGAGCATCGAGCAGGCGGGTGCGCGTGGCCAAGGTGTGCAGGTACGAGCGGACTTCGGCCGGGTCGTAGCCGCGACGAACCCTGGGGAAGTCTTTGTTCGCGATATCGCTATACGACAAGGGAAGTCCTTCTCACTTCGTGACGCATCCAAGGATACTTCATTGCATGACGGTATATCTGATCCTGCTGGGGCTCACCATAGGGTTCCTGGGCAACTTCGGCCAATGCAGGTGCACCGCACTAACCTCGCGCACCTGGAGGAAAAATGTTGCTCACCGAAATCGATCACATCGCCATTGCCGTCCACGACCTGGAAGCGGCCATCGGCTACTACGCCAAAGCATTCGGCGCCGAGGTGCATCACCGCGAGGTCGTCGACAGCGACGGCGTCGAAGAGGCTTTGGTCAAGGTAGCTGACTCCTACATTCAACTGACCACGGCAACCACGCCGGATTCACCGATTGCGAAGTTCCTCGAGAAGCGGGGAGAGGGCCTGCATCACGTGGGGTATCGGGTCGACGATTGTGCGGCCGCACTCGCCTCGATCATCGCGGCCGGCGGTCGGGCGATCGACGAAGCCCCTCGGCCCGGTTCGCGCGGCACCACCGTGGCGTTCGTCCACCCCAAGGGTTCGTTCGGCACGCTCATCGAACTCGTGCAGGAATAGCCGGGAACCGCGCGGATAGGGCTTCGCCTTGGAGGGCGGGTTCCTTGGAGTTGGCGAGCAGAGGAGCTGCGCACTCTTCCTGACCGCTAACATCTCGGCCATGCAGGTCCACCTCGTCGACGGCACCTACGAACTGTTTCGCTACCACTTCGCAATGCCGAGCCACATCACCGAGGCCGGCCTCGAGGTCGGAGCGATCCGGGGCGTGCTCGGGTCGATGATGAACCTGCTCGACGACGGCGCCACCCACGTCGGCATCGCCACCGATCATGTCATCGAGAGCTTCCGCAACGACCTGTACGACGGTTACAAAGATGGGTCGGGCATCGAGCCCGAGATCCGCGCTCAGTTCGAACCGCTCGAAGAGCTGTTGATGGCGGCCGGGTTCTGCGTGTGGCCGATGGTGGAGTACGAGGCCGATGATGCGATGGGTGCTGCTGCGGTCAAGGCTGCGGCATTGCCCGAAGTCGATCGCGCCATCATCTGCACGCCCGACAAGGACCTCGCACAGTGCGTCACGCCTGACGGCCGCATCGTGCAATACGACCGCCGTAAGCAGGTTTGGTACGACCGCGAGGGGGTGTTCGAAAAGTTTGGTGTGTACCCCGAATCGATTTCGGACTATCTCGGCCTGGTCGGAGACACCGCCGACGGTTTCCCCGGTTTGCCCGGCTGGGGCGCCAAGTCCACCTCGGTCACGTTGGCCGAGTACACCCACATCGAAGACATCCCGGCGAGCTCGGAAGACTGGGCGGTGAAGGTGCGCGGCGGCGCCAAGCTGGCCAAGACCTTGCAGGATCACCTGGACGACGCGCTGCTGTTCCGCACCATCGCCACGATCGCCTACGACGCACCGACGTTCGAGTCGCTCGACGAGCTGCACTGGACCGGTCCGGCCGACGCCGCCAATTTTGCCGAGGTCGCCGCCAAGTACGAGGCCGATTCACAGGTCGAACGGTTGATGAAGATGGCCGCGAAACGCTCCGGATCTGACGAGCCCCAGGCGCTGTTTTAGGGAGCGCTCTTGTGGGGAGTGCCAGCCGATCAGGCCGGATAGAGCCGTTGATGAATTTCCAAAGCCGCCTCCACGAGGTCTTCAGCCTCGGCGGGAGCGGGCTGGGGATCAGGAGCGTCTATCGGTGGAGGGAACGTTGTCGGCCAGCCGGCCAGGTTCGGCGCATCGGCGCCCTTCACTCGCAGCATCAACGCGACACCCGCTTCATCGATAACCCAGGCTTCTTGGCGGCTCGCGGCGTAGTCGTTGATCAGCTTGCCGAGGTAGTAGTTCACCCGCTGGCGGACATAAGGCTTGTCGAAGAAGTTGCGCACGCCGGGGAGGTTGCCGATGAATTCGGCGT
>RCMY010000674.1_pt1 | contig 32497 bp, 27 predicted proteins | sample 2041341 | NCBI WGS metagenome assembly RCMY01 (sample SAMN09708234, study PRJNA481090) | Marine sediment metagenome, whole genome shotgun sequencing project. | reverse complement strand
AGGTCATGAAAGAAAAATCGCCAGACCCGGAGCTAGCGCTGCTGCAAAGCGTATTCTCAGCTGCTGCCACGCAAACCACAGCGCAGAACGGCAATTTACGTTTCCTTGAGCAGGCGCTGCGTAAACACTGGCGGCTGGGGCAGAACATTATTTTGTGCTGGCGACCGACAGCCTCAGGCATTGAGCTGCTTATTGTTCCCCACTATTTTCTTGCCAGCTTCTCCGCTAGCCTGGATGATGAGGATATCGAAGGTAGTTTAACTGAGGCCAATGGCCGCTTTATTCGTAAGTTGATCTCCAACCGGCGAGTCATGGCTGCAGAGGAATTCCAGGCGGCGGCTAATCGCCTGAGAATTGACAAGACCGTTATCAAGTTGCCAATTCCACTCATCGACGACCCTTATGTCACCGACCAAATCGACAACATGGTCAAACGGCACAGCATCAGTTTCGTCCACAAGCGGGCGGTGCTGCTGTTTGATATTGTCGATTTTGCCCTGTACACGGCGTTCGAACAAACCAGCCAGTTGATGAGCCTGTCGTACTCGCTCAACTCCGCGTATAACAAGATGCTGAAAAAAAGCATCGACATAAATTTTGCCCGCAGCTCAACTGGCGACGGTTTTTACGTGTGGAGTAATGAAGCCGGGGCAAGAAATGCCATGCATTTGTATCAGTTCATGTTGCTGGTAGTGGCTGACAATGCCATAGCGAAACGCAAGTCGCGCGGCAATACGGTGCCAGTTATTCGCACTGGCTTTCATGCGGGCAGTCACTACGAATTCTTCCAGGCCGAAGGCTTGAATCCCACCATGAACAGTTACATTGTCGGTGAAGTTACGATTGAACTTGCACGCATGTTGGATATGGCTGCGCCAGGGCAAATTTTTGTCGGCGACTTCAGCATAGAGATTCCCACCTCCAATCGAGAGGGGGCGTATTTGATAGACGTTGACGCGCAAAAGTTTGTGGAGCGCGCCGGTAAGAGTCTGGCGGAGTTAAAAGGGGTACAGCTGTCAGATGAAGAGATAGTGTCTATTCACAGCTATTTAACCGGCGAGACCGGCACGTCAGCAGGCCAGGTGCTGCGACGCTTTAAAATTACTGATAAACATGGTCGCTCGCGCTACGCGTACAACCTGCGCAGCAATATCCACATAAAAAATAAAAAGCCTGTAATTCTTGGCTTACAAGACTACTATTTGCCAAGGCGGTCACGTTCTGCAGGTGACCCTCTTGCTGCAGCTCATGCAAGAACTACAATGTACCAAAGGAAGCGCGTTATTCCGGGTATCACGGAAGATAGTTGAAGGCCACACGAGTTGTAAAATATGCTGGTAGTAAGGAATGCGACTGACGTCACCAAATCAGTTTATATAGATGACCCCTGCAATGTTCATGGCGCTGTTTACAGCATATTGACGCGTCGCTATCCTCGCTACTCGTTTGCCAAGCTGGAAATTTTATTCAACGATTTAGCACGCTTGTATCGAGGGGAATACCCCGGTTTTCATGCCTGTGAAACGGCATACCATGACTTGCAGCATGTGCTCGACGTTACCCTCGCCACCGCTAGACTGCTAGACGGTTTTGAGTCGACGCACGCAAGAGAGGAACAGCTAGGGCCTGAGCTAGCGCTACTGGCCGTTACTATTGCTATGTTTCACGACTCTGGCTACATTCGCCGCACAGCGGATCGCAGGCACAAACATGGCGCGGAATATACGCGCATTCATGTTGCCCGCAGCGGCCGCTTTATGCGCGATTATCTGCCAACCGTTGGCCTGGCAAACTTCGCCGACCTGGCCAGCAGGCTGGTACATTTCACCGGCTACGAGGTCAGCCCGGACAAGCTCTCCGTCACCTCTCACAAACACAGCGTAGTCGGTGCGCTGGTTGGCACTGCCGATGTGCTGGCACAGATGGCTGACTCGCAGTATTTGCAGAAATGTTACCAAAATCTATACAATGAATTTGAAATCGGCGGCATTGCGCGCCAGCAAAACGCCGATGGCAGTGTCACAGTGATCTACTCATCCGCGCAGGAGTTACTGCAGAAAACGCCGGCTTTCATGCAACAAATCGTTAACGACAGGCTGGACGGCTATTTCGATGGCCGCTATCGTTATGCCAGTATTCATTTTGGTGGTGATAACCTCTACATGAATGCGCTGCTGAAGAACCGCCAGGCTTTGCGGCAGATCATCCGTGAAGCCGCGAACTCTGAGGCCGATTTTGAAATGGCGCTCGCCAATGTTGCTTGATTTATAAACTAGAGGGCGATTCCACTCTCGCTGTACAATCTCGCTGTATAATCCCGCTGAATAATTTTGCTATGACGGTAGGCCAATAGTTGGCTAAAATCTCATAGCCAACGCATTGTTATTAACTCACGTATAGGCTTGTTTATGAAAAAAGTATATCTCTTGCTAATTGCAATAATGGTGGCGGGTTGTTCGATAGACCCATACTCTGGCGAAAAGAAAACCAGCAACACCGGCAAAGGCGCGGGTATTGGTGCGGTAACCGGCGCGCTAATAGGTGCCGCGACGGCTAGCAAGAAAGATCGCGCAAAAGGGGCGCTAACCGGCGCTGCGGCGGGCGGTGCGATCGGTGCCGGTACGGGATACTACATGGACAGGCAGGAAGCAAAACTACGCATGCAGCTCGAGGGTAGCGGCGTGCGGGTGCAGCGCGAAGGCGATAACATCAAATTGATTATGCCGGGCAATATCACATTCGACACCGGTCGCTACGACGTTCGTTCCGAATTTTACTCAGTACTCGACTCTATTGTTAAAGTGCTTAACGAGTTCAAAAAGACCGCCATTAAAATCGGTGGGCATACCGACTCAACTGGCGGCGCGCAATTGAACCAGACCCTGAGTGAGCAACGTGCCGATGCGGTGCGTAGCTATCTGGCGCAACAAGGCGTGGCGACCGGACGCATTCAAGCCGCAGGCTATGGGCCGCGCTATCCTATTGCCAGCAACGCCGACGCCAGTGGTCGTCAGGAAAACAGAAGGGTAGAGTTGGAGTTGCTGCCACTGTAGCTAATGAACGACGCGGAAACTCTCTCGGCGATTGATTGGTTGTTAACGCACGGCCCCGATGGCTTGAGTCTGAGTCACTGCGAAGTCGACGGACCGCAGCACACTATTCGCGTTGACTTTAACCAGCCGCGCTTGCAGCGCCGGCAACAAAAAGAACTATTGAGCAAAGCGCTAGGTGTGCGCGTAAGCACGCCGCGCTATGTGGTCGATGCCACCGCCGGCATGGGAGTCGACGCTTTCCTGCTGGCGCAGGCCGGTTGCTACGTGACTCTGATCGAGCGCTCACCGAAAATAGCAGCTCTGCTTGAAGACGGCATTGCGCGCGCCGGGCAAATCCCCTGCATTGCAGCTATTGCCGCGCGTATGTCTCTGCAGCAGGGAGACGCTATTACTCTGTTACCCACGCTTACGCACATCCGGCAGCCGGATATGATTTATCTTGATCCCATGTTCCCGCAGCGCAACAAGTCGGCGTTGCCAAAAAAAGCCATGCAAAGTTTGCAAGCGCTGGTGGGGGATGACGGCGATCAAACGGAACTGCTAGACGTGGCGTTGCAAAGCGCCAGGTTTCGGGTGGTCGTGAAACGCCACGCTAAAGCGAAATCTATCGAAGGGGCCACACCAAGCTACAGCCTGCAAAGCAAGCAGATTCGCTACGATATCTATGCCCTGCGCAAACTGTCGTGAATGCTCGCAGGGCACGCCCTAAGAATTATCGCGCTGCAAAAATTTCTCATCGATCTTTCATAAGCGATCGTAGGGTGCGCCGTGTGCACGCCTGAGGTTGGAGCAGCTTACGTGCGCGCGGCGCACCCTACGGGCTATTTAGTTGCGAAAAGCTCGTGTAATATCTGTTCGTAAATCGCGCTTAAAGTGTCAAGGTCGGCGCAGTTAACGTGCTCGTCCACTTTGTGAATGGTCGCATTGCAGGGGCCAAGTTCTATTACTTGTGTTCCGGTCGGCGCAATAAATCGCCCGTCAGAGGTACCGCCGCCGGTAGACAGCGTGGTGCTTTTGCCGGTCACGCTGGCAATAGCGGCCTGGGTTGCTTGCAGTAACTTGCCGCTAGCGGTGAGAAACGCTTGTCCACTCAGGTTCCAGTCAAGCGTGTAGTCAAGGCCGTGGCGATCAAAAATCGACTGTACCGTTTGCTGTAGCTGCTTGGCCGTCACCGCAGTTGAAAAGCGAAAATTAAAATCACAATGCAGCGCGCCTGGAATAACGTTAGTCGCGCCGGTGCCGGAGCTGATATTCGAAACCTGCAGGCTGGTGGGCGGAAAAAATTCGTTGCCGCTATCCCACTGTTGACTCGCTAGTTCCTGCAGCGCGGGCAGGGCGCGATGAATAGGATTGTCGGCAAGCTGCGGATAGGCGACATGTCCCTGTGTGCCGTGTACTTGCAAATGTGCATTTAATGAACCGCGACGGCCATTTTTGACCACATCGCCAACCTCGGCGGTGCTCGACGGCTCGCCAACAATACACCAGTCGATATGCGTATCCTGCTGCTGCAGGTAATCCATCACCTTCACTGTGCCATCAACAGCGGGTCCTTCTTCGTCGCTGGTAATGAGGAAGGCGATACGACCAGAAAAAGCGGGCGTTGCTGCAATGAATCGTTCACAGGCGACAACCATCGCTGCGATGCTACCCTTCATATCGGCGGCACCGCGCCCATACAGCATGCCGTCACGAATAGTGGGTTCAAACGGTGGGCTGTGCCAGCCCGCGGCAGGGCCGGTGGGTACCACATCGGTATGCCCGGCGAATGCCAGCAACGGCCCGGCGTCGCCGTAAACCGCCCATAGGTTGTCGACGTCGCCGTAACGTAAATGTTCGATTACAAAGTCGCAGGCCGCAAGTCGCTCGGCTAGTAAGGCCTGGCAGCCTGCGTCATCGGGCGTCACAGATGCACGAGCAATTAGCACCTCGCTCAGTGCCAGCGTGGCACTAGCGTTAGTTGTTGGCATGCAACTCTGCGTTTAATTCGATAGCAGAACGATTGGTTTTGCACTCGACGCGACCATTCAGCGAATTGCGAATAAACAACAAATCAGATTTGCCAGAGAGTTCACGCGCTTTGCACTTGGTGACCACTGCACCGCTCTCATCTAATACCGTGACCACCGATCCGGCGGTTAGATACAGCCCAGCTTCAATCGTACAGCGGTCGCCGAGTGAAATATTAACGCCGGCGTTTGCGCCTATAAGGCATCCTTCGCCGACAGAAATAACGACAGTGTTGCCACCAGACAAGGTTCCCATGGTGCTGCAACCACCCCCCAGGTCACTGCCAGCGCCGACCACAACGCCAGCGGAGATACGCCCCTCAATCATACCCGCACCCAGGGTGCCGGCGTTAAAGTTGACGAAGCCCTCATGCATGACCGTGGTGCCGGCACCCAGATAAGCGCCAAGCCGAACCCGCGAAGTGGCCGCAATACGAACCCCTTCGGGCACGACGTAATCGGTCATACGTGGAAACTTATCGACTGAGAATACGCTGATCGTTTCTCCCTGGCAGCGAGCCTGCAGTTGTTTTTCCGGCAGTTCGCGCAGGTCTATGGCACCGCGATCAGTCCAGGCGTTGTTGGGTAATAGACCAAAGATGCCGTTCAAATTAACGCCGTGAGGCTTACATAGCCGATGCGAGATCAACTGCAGTTTTAGATAAGCTTCGGGAACACTCTGGGAGTCAGCATCACTGGCCAGCAATAGCATGGCAACTGGCTGTGTACTGTCAACCATGCTCTCTGCGACCTCAGCCTGCTCGGCATATTTTGAGTCGTGCAAAGCTGTTGTCAAACGCTTCAGCTGATCGCCATCCAGCTGCAGCGTATGGTTGCCATCGTCCAGCGTAAATGTGTCGCGCAGACGAGAGACCAGAGATTGGTCGGGTTGATGCACTGGCGTGGGAAAAAATACTTCGAGCCAGTCGCCGTTTTTATTCTGTGTACCAACGCCGATGGCGAAACAAAAATAGTGTTCGTTACTCATATTAAAACCGTTGTAAAAAAATAGTTAGTTTAACAATTCACCGTAACGCGACTCGGAAAACCCGACTAGCAGGGTTTTTTCGCCCATGTCCAATACCGGTCTTTTGATCAGGGTGGGGTGTTCCAGCATTAACTGCAGCGCTTTCTCCTGCTGCATATTGTCGCGCCGCTCTTCTGTCAATTCCTTCCAGGTTCGGCTGCGCTTGTTCAAAAGCACGGTATATTCTACTTGCTGCAGCCACTCTGCAAGCAGCTGTCGCTGCAAACCATCAGCGCGAAAATCGTGAAAGCGATAGTCGATGCTGTGATCCTCCAGCCAGCGCCTGGCTTTCTTGACCGAGTCGCAGTTTTTAATGCCGTATAAAGTTGTCATAATAACTCTTAACTGAAGATCGCGGATTAAAGGCTTGCCACGAATCTTTTGATCCGCCGTGCCGCCTCTACGCATTCTTCGAGTTCAGCAACCAAAGCGATGCGAATTCTATTTTTACCGGGATTCACACCCCCAGCCTCACGCGACAAGAAACTGCCGGGCAATACAGTTACATTTTCCTGCTCGAACAGGCGGCGGGCAAACTCCACCTCGTCGATGGGGGTGCGCGGCCAGAGGTAAAAACTGGCGTCGGGTGTTTGCACGTCCATCACAGGACCGAGAATTTCCAGCACTGCGTCAAACTTCGTTTTGTACAGCGCACGATTCGTTACAACGTGTTGCTCATCTCGCCATGCGGCGCTGCTGGCATGCTGGGTTGGTAGCGGCATGGCGCAGCCGTGGTAGGTGCGATAACGAAAAAACCCATCGATCAAACGCGCGTCACCGGCTACGAAGCCAGAGCGCAAGCCGGGCAGATTGGAGCGCTTCGACAGGCTGTGCATGACTAGGCAGCGCTTAAAGTCATTGCGGCCCATTGCTGCGCACGCCTGCAGTAAACCTATCGGCGCTGTGTCGGCGGTATATACTTCCGCGTAGCATTCATCAGCGACGATGTTGAAGTCCCAGCTATCGGCGAGCTTGATAAGCCGCTGTAAATAGTTGCCGTGCATTACTGCGCCCGCAGGATTGCCGGGCGAGCATACATAAAGCAACTGGCACTCTTGCCAGACAGCATCCGGCACGGCATCAAGGTCCGGCAAGAAACCGTTCTCTGCCACGCAGTTCATAAAATGTGGTTCGGCACCCGCCAGCAATGCCGCGCCTTCGTAAATCTGGTAGAACGGATTAGGCATTAATACGCGCGCTTTGGCACTGCTGTCGACCAGACATTGAGCGATAGCGAACAGGCCCTCTCGCGTACCGTTTAGCGGCAGAATATGTTTGCTGTGGTCTGTTTCGGTAGCAGCCAATTCAGTGGCAGCTAAATTGTAGCGCTGTATCAGCCAGTGTTGAATTGCCTGCCGTAAGTCGTCGAGACCGCGCGTATTGGGGTAGTGCGCCAGGCCGTCAATATGTTGAATCAGGCTTTGTGCAACAAACTCGGGTGCGCTGTGTTTCGGCTCGCCCAAAGAGAGAGCGATATGGGGCCGGTCAGGCGGCGGTGTGCAGTTGTGTTTCAACAGTGCCAATCTTTCAAAAGGATAGCGCTGCAGTTTTGCCAAATCAGGATTCATAAAAAGATCAGATTCCTACCGCGCTGTGCGCTGTCTTATCGTGTTTGCTCGCCTCTGCGTCCAGCTGGCGGCAAATGTCAGCACGGATGCGCTCGCAGGCCTGCGGGTCAGTAATGGGTTCATCGTGCCCATTGGTGATGAAAAATACGTCTTCAACCCGTTCGCCAAGCGTGGCAATCTTGGCATTTACCAGTTTGATGTTGAAACTTAGAAAAATTTGCGCCAGACGTGCTAACAGGCCAGGCCGGTCGGGTGTGATGACCTCCAGCACGGTGTGGCCGCGAGCACTGTCCTGGCTTATGTTCACAACGGTTGGCGTGGCGAACAGCTTAAGTTGACGCGTTGTGCGACGCTGTACCGCGGCAACGGTCACGCTGTTTTGTAACTCATTGGTCAGTTCTCGCTGTATCTCCCGCACCCGCGCAGGGTTATTTCCAATGGGCTGGTCGTCTGTGTCGAGTACGAAAAATGTATCCAGCGTAAAGCCGTCGCGGGATACCGCAATACGCGCGTCATGCACGTTTAAATCCAGATGCTCAAGCGTGGCGGCGCAGGTAGCAAAAACATAGTCCTTGTTGCGGGTGTAAACAAAAATTTGCGTAGCACCCTCAGCCTTTGCATAAGTGGATTCCTTGATAGCAACCAACGGTGCATCGCTGGACTGGTGCGCGGCAATTAACTCGGCATGCCAAACGATGTCGTTAGAGTTCTCGCGCAGAAAATAATCGTCGCCCAGGTCTGCCCACAGCGCTAGCACCGCCTCGCTGCTGTGCCCTTTGGTTGCCAGCTTGGCGATGGCCGCTTGCTGTGTTGCAGCAATACTCTCCTGCAAGCCGACCTGATTATCCAGGCCGCGCCGCAGCGCTTGTTTGGTGGCGAAATAAAGCTGTCGTAACAGCGACGCGCGCCAGGAATTCCACAGCGTAGGGTTGGTCGCATTGATATCAGCGATCGTCAGTACATATAAATAGTCCAATGCATTCTGGCTACCAACCCGGTGGGCGAATTTGCGGATAACGTCCGGGTCGCTGATGTCCTGACGCTGTGCAACTGACGACATCTCCAGGTGGTTTTCGACCAGGAACACAGCTAAGTCGGTATCCTCAGGCGAGCAGCGGTGCTGTTCGCAAAACCGGCGCACATCCTCCGCGCCCAGCTCGGAGTGGTTGCCGCCGCGACCCTTGGCAATATCATGGTATATACCGGCAATATACAGTATCTCCAATGACGGCAGCCGCTTAATGACCTTGGCTGCGATGGGAAACTCTTTACTGGCTTTGGGGTAGCTGAAGCGGCGCATATTTTTAATGACTTTCAAGGTATGCGCGTCAACGGTATAGATGTGAAACAGATCGTGCTGCATTTGCCCAACAATATCGCCAAACTCAGGCAAGTAAGCGCCTAATACGCCGTAACGGTTCATGCGCCGCAGCTGCCGCGCCACCTTGTTCTGCGAGCCAAGCAGGCGCATAAACAAGGCGTTATTACGTTTTTTAGTGCGGAATTTGGCGTCGATTAAGTGCAGATGCTGGCGAATCAGGCGGATGGTGGAAGCGCGTACTCCGCTAATCGCTTCGTGACGCGCGAGGATAACGAAAATTTCCAGCAGCGCCGACGGGTGTTTCGCAAATACTTTGGCGTTTGTGGCCTCAATATAGCCGTTGCGCACGCAAAATCGTTGGTTGATTGCCAGCACGGTTTCAGCTTTGCAGGCCTGCAGAATCGCATCGTCGAAGTGTTGTATAAGAATTTCGTTAAGCAGGCCCAACTGCATGGCCCAGCGGTAATAAACTTGCATAAATTGCTCGACGGCCAAACCTTGTTTGCCGTCTTTAAACCCGAATATTGGCGCTAGCTGGCGTTGATAATCGAATAACAGCCGGTCCTCACAGCGCCCGCTGAGCATGTGCAGTCCGTAGCGTACTTTCCACAAAAAAGTTTCGCCCTGGCGCAGCTGCTTGAATTCTTCACGATCGACAAAACCCTGCTCAACCAGGGCGTTAATATCATTAGCATCAAAATGGCGTTTGGTAATCCAGCAAATGCTTTGAATGTCGCGCAGACCGCCTGGCGAGCTTTTAACATTCGGCTCAAGATTGTATTCGCTGTCGGCGTATTTTTTATGGCGGGTTATTTGCTCGTCCCATTTGGCCTGGAAGAACTCCTGGTCGGGCCATATTTTGTCCGGGCCAATCTGCTGGCGCATGGCACCAAACACGTCTTCGGGCCCGGCTATACGCCGTGATTCCATCAGGTTGGTAGCAATCGTAATGTCGGCGCTGGCGTTTTCGCGACATTCACTGATCGAGCGTACGCTGTGGCCGATGTGTAAGCCAATATCCCATAAAAACGTAACGAAGCCGACGATATCCAGCTCTGCCGGTACATCGCTGGAGCTTTCCAGCAAAATAAGCAGATCGATATCTGAATGTGGGTGCAGTTCGCTGCGGCCGTAACCGCCCACTGCTACTAAACAGGCAATAGTCTGGCCGCTGGGCATGAAGTGCGACCAGGCAGCACGCAAGGCTGTGTCTATCAGTGTGGCGCGACCATTGATCAGCGTGCGGATGTTTTCGTTGGCGAGAAACGCGGTGTCGAAGTCACGCTGCACGCTGGCAAGCACGTCTTTGTAAGCTTCGACGTCAGGCGCTTTATTCAGAGTATCCAGTTGCGCAGAGGTCAGTGAGGTGTGTGCTATTGAGGGAGCCAACATATGCGACAAATTAAAACGACTCGTCGCTGCGCGCGGTGAGTACGTCGCAACCGCTTGCCGTCACCGCCAGCGTGTGCTCCCACTGGGCGGAGAGGCGGCCGTCTTTGGTTTCAACGGTCCAGCCGTCTTTCTTTGATAATTTAGTATGCCGTTTACCGGCGTTTAACATGGGTTCAATGGTGAACGTCATACCTTCGCGCAGCTCCAGACCGGTGCCTGCACGACCGTAGTGCAAAACCTGTGGTTCTTCATGGAATACGCGGCCGATGCCGTGACCGCAATATTCGCGCACCACACTGTAATAGTTAGACTCTGCATGGGTTTGAATGACATGGCCGATATCGCCGAGGGTAGCGCCCGGGCGTACCATCGCGATACCCTTGTAGAGGCTTTCCTGGGTGATACGTATTAACCGGTCTGCGTGGCTGGCAACTTTGCCAACGGCAAACATCTTGCTGGTATCGCCGTGGTAGTTATCTTTAATGACGGTGATATCAATATTGATTATATCGCCGTCACGCAGTATTTTCTTGTCTGTTGGAATACCGTGGCACACCACCTGGTTGACCGACGTACAAATTGACTTTGGAAAGCCCTTGTAATTCAGCGGTGCGGGGATGGCATATAACTCATCAACAATAAAGGTATGGCAAATCCGATCCAGCTCACCGGTACTGATGCCCGGCACAACGTGTGGCGTAATCATTTCCAGCACACTGGCGGCCAGCCGGCCGGCAACGCGCATTTTCTCAATTTCTTCTGGCGATTTAATGCCTACTTGCATGTAAGGAAAGCTCTGAATGAAGTTCGAATGTTGAGTGCAATTGTAAGTGCTGTTTTTACTGCTGTAAGCAACCAGAGTGCAACATCAGCGTGGCGACGATAACGACCAGCGGCATTATAACCAGAATTTCGGTTTATTGCGGGCTCTGCACGCACAAACCTTTAAGTACTCACTGGCATATGGTATAAAGCGCCGGCAAAACGTAACACCAACTTAAACGACACACACATATCGTCACATGGGCTTGGGTGCCTGGGCGCAGTATTACTGCAGCCGGGTAGGCGCATGGGATATGTGGAGGCCTAACCCTACAGGAAATAACTATGGCTACAATTACGATGCGCGAAATGTTGCAGGCTGGCGTTCACTTCGGACACCAAACCCGTTACTGGAATCCAAAGATGAGTCAATACATCTTTGGTGCACGCAACAAGATCCACATTATCAATCTGGAACACACGGTACCTGCTGCCAACGAGGCGCTGGCTTTCGTCAAGCAGCTGGCGCAAAGTAACAACAAAATTCTGTTTGTCGGCACTAAACGTGCGGCCGGCAAAATTATTAAGGAAGAGGCCGAGCGGGTCGGCATGCCCTATGTCAGCCATCGCTGGTTGGGTGGTATGCTCACCAATTACAAAACGATTCGTGCGTCGATCAAGCGTTATCGCGACCTGGAAGCACAGGAAGCCGATGGCACGTTCGAGAAAATCACCAAAAAAGAAGCCCTGATGCGCATGCGTGCCAAAGAAAAGTTGGAGCGCAGCATCGGTGGAATTAAGGATATGGGCAGCCTGCCCGATGCCTTATTCGTCGTTGACGTAGACCATGAACGCATTGCGGTCACCGAGGCCAACAAACTGGGTATTCCGGTGATTGGCTTGGTTGATAGTAACAGTAATCCAGACGGCATCGATTACGTCATTCCGGGTAACGACGACGCAATTCGCTCGGTTAAGTTATTTGTCAAAGCGGTTGCTGATGCCTGTGTCGAAGGTAAAGGCGAAACTATGGACGTCAGTGCCAAAGACGAATTCGTCGAAGTTGATGCCGACGCCGACGCTGATGTCGGCAAGACGGCAGAAGTAGAGCAGCAACCCGCAGCGCAATAGCGACCCGGGCGGCTTAAAAAGGGGGCCTAGCTTAAGAGCACAGCCCCCTTTTTTGTATATTAAGTAGAGGAATAACGAAATGAGCAACGTAACTGCAGCAATGGTAAAGGAGCTGCGCGAGCGCACCGGCTTGCCGATGATGGAGTGCAAAAAAGCGCTGGTTGAAGCCGCAGGCGATTTAGAGCTGGCGATAGAGAATTTGCGTAAATCCAGTGGTATGAAGGCCGCTAAAAAATCTGGCCGCACCGCTGCCGACGGCGTCGCTGCAATCAAAATTGCCGACGACAACAGCAAAGCTGTCATGTTGGAAGTTAATAGCGAAACTGACTTCGTTGCTCGCGACGACAATTTTTTGGGCTTTGTCGACAGCTTGCTGGAAGCCGCCGTCAACGGCACAGCGACTACGGTTGAAGAGCTGATGGACGCCGAGCTGGAGTCGAAACGCGAAGCGCTGGTGCAGAAAATCGGCGAGAACATTTCGGTGCGCCGCCTACATCGTGCGACGGCAGAAAACGGCGTCGTCGGCAGCTATGTGCACGGCAATAAGAAAATCGCAGTTGTGGTCGAATTGCAGGGCGGCGATGCCGACCTGGCGCGCGACGTTGCCATGCATGTCGCCGCAATGAACAGCCAATTTGTGAGTCCGGCAGATGTGTCGCAAGACCTGATTGCTAAAGAGCGGGAAATCTATACGGCGCAGGCACAGGACAGCGGTAAACCGGCTGAGATCGTTGAAAAGATGGTCGAAGGGCGGGTGCGCAAGTTTCTGGCCGAGGTGAGCTTGACCGAGCAAGCCTTTGTTAAAGACCCCGACGTTAAAGTGGGTAAACTGGTAGAAAAAGCGGGTGCGAAAGTATTAAGCTTTGAGCGCTTTGAAGTGGGTGAAGGCATTGAAAAAGAACAGGTAGACTTTGCTACCGAAGTTGCCGCTCAATTGAAAAGTGATAGCTAACCCGAAGTCGTTGCGTTACCAATAGATAGTAGTCGCGTTACCAACAGAAGCCGTAGTTATGTCGCAGCTAAATAAAGACCGAAAATATAAGCGCATTCTGCTCAAATTGAGCGGCGAAGCGCTAATGGGCGGCGAGAATTTCGGTATCGATCCGAAGGTTCTCGATCGCATGGCGCTGGAGATTGGCCAGCTGGTTGGCATCGGCGTGCAGGTGGGCCTGGTCATTGGCGGCGGCAATCTGTTTCGCGGCGCGTCCCTGCAGACGGCCGGCATGGACCGCGTCACGGGCGATCACATGGGCATGCTGGCCACAGTAATGAATGGCCTGGCGATGCGCGACGCGCTGGAGCGATCCAATATTGCCAGTCGTATTATGTCGGCTATTCCCATGAGCGGTGTAGTTGACCACTATGACCGTCGCCACGCTATGCGCTATCTGGAGTCTGGCGATGTGGTCATCTTCAGCGCCGGCACCGGCAACCCGTTTTTCACCACCGATTCTGCCGCTTGTTTGCGCGGCATCGAAATCGAGGCGGAACTGGTGTTGAAAGCCACTAAGGTTGACGGCGTGTACTCGGCCGACCCGGTGCAAGACCCGAATGCCATTCGCTACGAACGCTTGAGCTACGACAGCGTATTGGAGCAAAAGCTCGAAGTGATGGACCTGACCGCAATTTGCCTATGCCGCGATCATAATATGCCAGTACGGGTATTTAAAATGGACAAGGTAGGCGCGTTGTTAAGTATTGTGATGGGAGCTGCGGAAGGCACTGTCATAGAATAATGAACTGGAAGTTATTTGGTGATCGTTCCTAAGCACTTTGGAGAGCAATCGTGATCAATGACATAACGAAAGAAGCCAAGCAGCGCATGCAAAAAAGTTTGGATGCATTGTCTGCTGCATTCAACCGCATCCGCACCGGCAGGGCGCACCCCAGTATCCTCGATGGTATTACTGTCGATTACTACGGTAACGAGACGCCGCTGAATCAGGTGGCAAACATTACCGTGGAAGACGCGCGTACCCTCGCACTGTCACCATGGGAGAAGCAGCTAGTGCCGGTCATTGAAAAGGCCATTCACAAAGCAGATCTCGGCTTGAATCCGTCGACTAGCGGTAACCTGATCCGCATTCCCATGCCGGCGCTTACCGAAGAAACACGCAAAGTTTTTATTCGCCAGGCCAAACATGAAGCAGAGGGCGCGCGAGTGTCGATTCGCAATATTCGCCGCGATGCAATGGGTGATGTTAAAGACCTCCTCAAGGAGAAGGAAATCAGCGAAGATGAAGAGCGCCGTGCGGAGGAAGCCATTCAAAAGCTGACAGACAGCATCATCGCAGAAGTAGAAAAGGCGCTGACGGCCAAAGAAGCAGACCTGATCGAAATATAACACCGGCTTGTCATACTAATAGACAAACTGAATACACGCTACCGGGCAGTTTTGTAAGAGCGAGCATGTCAGATTCAGCCAAACAATCCGCTGCCAAGGTTCTCAACATGCCGCGTCATGTCGCCATAATTATGGACGGCAACAACCGCTGGGCCAGGCAGCGTCGTCTGCCGGGTCCCACGGGCCACAAGGCGGGCGTTGAAAAAGTGCGCGATGTACTTGAGGCCTGCGGTGAATACGGCATTGAAGTGCTTACTTTGTTCGCTTTTAGCAGTGAAAACTGGCAGCGCCCCAAGCTCGAGGTCAGCGCCTTGATGCTGCTGTTTCAAACCTATCTGCAGCAGGAAATTGACAAGCTGATCGACAAGGGCGTTCGGCTGCGAGTGATCGGTGACCGGCGTCGCTTCAGTAAACAGTTGCTGCTGCTGATCGAGGCTGCTGAGCAGCGCACGGCGCACTTGCAAGGACGTACGCTGGTGATAGCCGCCGACTATGGCGGTCAGTGGGATATTACCGAAGCCGCCAAAAACATCGCCGCCAAGGCGGTCGCTGGAACCATAGAGCTGGCAGCAATCACGCCGCAGCTGGTGGACGAGCATATTTGTTTGCACGACCTGCCCAAGCCCGACCTGTGTATTCGCACCGGTGGCGATCACCGCATCAGCAATTTCCTATTGTGGCAGTTTGCCTATAGCGAACTGTATTTTACTGAAACTTACTGGCCTGATTTTAGCGCCGAAGATTTTGCGGCGGCGTTGCGTGACTTCGCCAGCCGGCAGCGCCGTTTCGGCCGCTCAGGTGAGGACGATCGTGCTTAAGCAACGTGTTATTACCGCCTTATTGCTGCTTTTTATCGTTGGTGGTAGCGCTATTCTGATGCCAGCGACGCCGTTTATTGTGATGGCTGCCGCTATCATTATGCTGGCCAGTTGGGAATGGGCAGATCTCAGTGGTTTGACCGGGCATTTCGCCAGGTTCGCTTATTTGGCGGTTGTGGCGGCAGTGCTAGCTTTATTGGGTTACTACTGCGGCGTTTTCAGCCAGTGGGATGTGGCGCGCACCCAGCAGATATTAGGGGCGGCCTGTATTTGGTGGGCGGTCGCGCTGTTATGGGTACAGGGTTATCCTGCCAGTGCCCGCCTGTGGGGTTCAACTGTGGTGCGCGCTGTGATGGGCGTATTAGTGCTAGCGCCGGCCTGGTTGGGGGTAGCCTACCTGCGCGAAGTTGGCTACGGCATATGGCTGATTATCTATTTAGTGGCCGTGGTAGCAGTAGCCGATATCGGTGCCTACTTCGTTGGTCGCGCCTTCGGCAAGCGTAAGTTAGCGCCGCGCGTCAGCCCCGGGAAATCGTGGGCCGGGTTCGTGGGTGGCCTGGGCAGTGCGCTATTGTTGGCAGTAATAGTGGGATTTTTCCAGCCTTGGGCGGTAATGCCTACGCTAACTTTGGCGGCGATCAGCGTGTTGGCAGCGCTGGCATCAGTGCTGGGCGACCTGGTTGAGAGCATGGTCAAGCGTCATCGTGGCTTGAAAGACAGCGGCACTGCACTACCTGGTCATGGCGGCGTGCTTGACCGGCTCGATAGCTTCACTGCCGCCGCGCCGATATTTGCGCTTTGCGCAATACTGACAGACTGGTAATGGCGCGTGACTGAAGCGCAACGAACTATAACAATACTTGGTTCTACTGGCTCTATTGGCGTTAGCACGCTGGATGTTGTGCGCCGCCATGCACCGCGGTGGCAGGTATTTGCACTGGCCGCCAACACTAACGTGAGTGCAATGCTGCGTCAGTGCGAAGAATTTGCACCTCGCTATGCCGTGCTGCGTGATGATGCCGCCGCTGCCAAGCTGCACCAACAAATACGCGAGCGTGGCCTGGCAACTGAAGTGCTTGCCGGCGAACAAGGGTTGGTTAGCGTGGCGGCGCACGCTGAAGTCGACTCGGTGATGGCCGCGATTGTCGGCAGCGCGGGTTTGGAATCGACGCTCGCAGCGGTTCATGCCGGTAAAAAAGTGCTGTTAGCAAATAAGGAAAGCCTGGTAATGGCAGGGCAGCAGTTCATGCACGCCGTGCAGGCAGCCGGTGCCACCTTGTTGCCGATTGATAGCGAGCACAATGCCATTTTTCAGTGTATGCCCGACGCCTATCGAGCGGGAGAATTTCCCGCGGAGGTGCAGCGTATTCTGCTCACGGCGTCGGGCGGCCCATTTCTGCGGACTCCTCTGGCCGAGTTGGAACATGTCAGTGTGGCCCAGGCAGTGGCGCACCCCAATTGGCAGATGGGCCAAAAAATCTCGGTAGATTCGGCCACCATGATGAACAAAGGGCTGGAGTTAATCGAAGCGTGCTGGCTGTTCAACGCTAAACCCGAAGATATCGACATTGTGCTGCATCCGCAGAGTGTTATCCATTCACTGGTGCAATATGTTGACGGCTCGGTATTAGCGCAAATGGGTAATCCGGATATGCGTACTCCCATCGCGCATGGTCTTGCCTGGCCTGAGCGCATCGACGCCGGCGTAGCGCCGCTGGACCTGATTGCCGTTGCTCAACTGCAGTTTGAGGCCCCAGACTATGAGCGTTTTCCGTGCCTGGTATTGGCTCGGGAGGCGGCTAAAGCGGGCGGCGCCAGCCCCGTTATACTCAATGCCGCAAACGAAATCGCCGTGCAGGCATTTTTGGATGAACAAATTAGCTTTACGGCGATTACGGCCGTGATCGCGCACGCGTTGGGTGCCACAGAATTGTATGAACTGGAGAGCCTGGAAGCGGTCCAACAGCAAGACCAGGCCGCACGCCGGGTAGCTACCGAGTACGCGGCCCGTCTGGCAAAATGAGCACCCGGTTTGACTAGCACAATAGCAGGAGAGTGAGCGTTTGGAAGTAATACAAACCGTAGCCGTTTTTGTTTTGACTCTGGGGCTGCTCGTTACATTTCACGAGTACGGCCATTTTTGGGTTGCACGGCGCAATGGCATCAAAGTGTTGCGATTTTCGATCGGCTTCGGCAAGCCGTTGCTGCGCTGGCGCGATAAGCACAATACCGAGTTTGTCGTCGCCGCCATACCGCTGGGCGGCTATGTCAAAATGCTGGACGAGCGCGAAGGCGAGGTTGACCCCGCCGAGCTCGACCAGGCGTTCACACAAAAATCTGTTTATGCCCGCATCGCCGTCGTAGTGGCCGGCCCGGCCGCAAATTTCCTGTTGGCGATTATTTTGCTGTGGCTCGGTTTTTTGGCCGGCGAACGCGGTGTAGCGCCAGTGATTGATGCGGTTATCCCTGGCTCGCTGGCGGCGCAGGCTGGTTTGACCGAAGGCCAGGAAATCGTCGCTATCGACGGTCACGAAACACCTACCTGGCGCGCGTTGTCTATGCAGCTGCTGGAGCGTATTGGCGAAACCGGAACGCTGGACATCAGCGCTAAATATCCCGACTCTGACCTGGTCTATAACGCCAGCGCTGAAATGCAAAACTGGCTGCAAGGCCAGGAGGAGCCGGACCTGTTTGCCGGTTTCGGCGTCACCCTGTACCGACCAAAAGTTGAACTAAAAATTGCTGAAGTTGTGCCTGACAGCGCTGCAGCACAGGCCGGGTTGCTGCCCGGCGACGAAATACTGATGTCTAACGGGCAGCTGATGGAAACCTGGGAACAGTGGGTTGAATACGTGCAGCAGCACCCGCAGCAAGTCATTAATGTGCAGCTGCTACGTGATGGCGAGTCACTCAACCTGGACCTGACACCACGGCGAGTAGTCGCTGAAGATGGCCGCGAGATAGGTCTCGTTGGCGTGAAGCCGACAGTAGGAGAATGGCCGCAGCACATGCTGCGCGATTATAAGTATACGGTAGCGGGTGCAGCAACAGCCGCGGTAGCGCGCACCTGGCAGCTAAGCAAGTTCACGCTACAATCGATTAAAAAAATGTTGCTCGGCCAAATATCAGCCAAAAATCTGAGCGGTCCTATCACCATTGCCAAGGTGGCGGATGATTCGGTAAAGTCCGGCTGGCAGTCGTACCTTGGCTTTTTGGCATTACTCAGCGTTAGTCTCGGCGTGTTGAACTTGTTGCCTATTCCGGTGCTGGACGGCGGTCATCTGCTGTTTTATGCCATAGAAGCGGTGAAAGGCAGTCCATTGTCGGATCGTGTCCAAATAGCGGGCCAACAGCTTGGGATGCTGCTGTTAGCGGGTGTTATGTTATTAGCCTTTTACAATGATTTTTCCCGTCTTTAACGATTTATAAACCTGTCGAACTCTGTATAGTTGCGCCGCAGCGGCGTCCGCAGCAGGGGTTAGTTTTAGCCAAATAAAAGGGTTGTAGTATTGTCCACACTTTATCGATGTATCGCGGCATATTTGCTGCTATCTACCGGCCTGGCACAGGCACAGCAGGCAACAACGGCGCAGGTCGCAGCGCCACTACAAGCGCAGGCAAAATCAAAAGACGCCACCTTTACCGTGTCGGATATTCGCATAGAAGGCTTGCAGCGCATCTCGGCAGGCAGCGTATTCAATGCCTTGCCTATTACGGTAGGCACCGAGATCGATCAGGCCGACCTGGTCAATGCGGCCAAAGTATTGTTTAAGACCGGTAATTTCGACGACATGCAGCTAGCGCGTGACGGCGATGCACTGGTGGTACAAGTGCAAGAGCGCCCATCCATCAGCGCCATCAATATCGAAGGCAATAAAGCCATCGAAACCGACGCCTTGCTGGAAGGTTTAAAAGATTCCGGCCTGGCCGTAGGCCGCGTGTTCAAGCGCTCAACGCTGGAAGGTATGCAGCTGGAGCTACAGCGTCAGTACGTCAGCCAAGGGCGTTACGATGCCAAAATCGATTCCGAGATTGAGGAACAGCCACGTAACCGGGTGGCGGTGAATATCAATGTCAATGAAGGTTCGGTTGCCAAGATTAAACATATCAATATCGTCGGCAACAGTGTATTCGACGATGATGAGCTGACTGACTTACTGGAGTTGAATACCACCGGCTTGTTGTCATTTATTACCGGGAACGACAAATACTCCAAGGAAAAACTGTCGGGTGACCTGGAAACGCTGGAGTCGTATTATCGCGATCGCGGCTATGTGCGCTTTAATCTCGAGTCTACCCAGGTGTCGATCACACCGGATCGAGATGCGGTCTACATTACCGTGAATATCAGCGAAGGCGAGAAATACACGATTAGCGATGTCAGCCTCGCCGGCGACATCATACTGCCTGAGGAAGAGATACGACGCTATTTGCTGCTACAACCGGATGACGGCTTTTCCCAAATACGCGTCACCCGTACCGAAGAGTTCATCACCAATCGACTCGGTGACGAGGGCTATACGTTCGCCGAAGTAAAAGGCGTGCCGGAAATTAATGACAAAGACAACAGCGTCGCTATCAAGTTTTTTGTCGACCCCGGCAAGCGTACCTACGTGCGGCGTATTGATTATCGCGGCAACACCAAGACGGCCGACGAAGTATTGCGCCGTGAAATGCGGCAAATGGAATCTGCCCCCGCTTCGCGACAAAAAATCGAGCAATCACGAGTGCGCCTGGAACGGCTTGGATTTTTTAAAGAAGTCGAGGTCGAGACGCCAGAGGTGGCAGGCAGCGACGATTTGGTTGACGTCGAGTATACGGTAGAAGAACAGCCTTCCGGCAGCATCGGCGCGAGTATTGGTTACGCTCAGGATGCGGGTCTTATTCTCGGTGCCAACATCCAGCAAAACAACTTCCTCGGTAGCGGCAAGCGCGTTGGCATCGGTGTCAACACCAGTAAATACCAGGATAATTACAGCCTTAACTACGTTAACCCGTACTTTACCGAAGACGGCGTCAGTCGTGGCTTTAGTTTGTTCTATCGCTCTACCGACCTGGACGAGGTAAACATCTCGCGTTTCTCCACCGATACCTGGGGTGGCAACGTGAGTTTTGGCTATCCAATCAAGGAAACGCAAAGACTGGGATTGAGCCTCGGCTACAACCGCACCAAAATTTCCACTGGAGAGTTTGCAGTGCAGGAAATTATTGGTAGTCCACGGCTGCGGGATGACGTCAACCAGTATATTGTGACGCCTTATGAACAGGCAACACGCGATGACGCGGGCGTTATTATTAGCCCTGAAGTGCCGGCTGTGACAGCTGCAGTGACACCGAATTTATTGGAGCCGAATATACAGGACGGTTTTCTGGACCGGGAAGGCGATGAGTTCAATCTGTTTCCGTTGACCGCCAGCTGGACACAATCATCGCTCAACCGAGGCCAATTAGCGACCCGAGGTGCTTCGCAGAGCTTTTCAGCGGAATTTTCACTGCCCGGTAGTGATCTTGAATACTACAAACTCATTTATAATGGCCAATACTTCGTGCCGTTATGGCGACAGTTTACGCTGCGCTTTCGCGGCGAGCTGGGCTACGGCGATGGCTACGGCGATACCGACGGCTTACCGTTTTTCGAGAACTTTTATTCCGGAGGGTTTGGCTCGGTCAGGGGCTTTAAAAGCAACACACTCGGCCCGCGCAGCACCCCAGCCAGAACTTACTTGAGCTTAAATCAATTGGGAACAATCGGTGGATTGATACCCACAAATTCAACTCCACAGTCGATTGCCGATCTAGCCTATCAGCAGCTTGACCCGGCAACTGGCAGGCTGGTAGTGACCGACGTGATCGAAAGACGGTCTCAGCCGTTTGGTGGCAACATATCGATTGAAACCGGCATCGAATTGCTGTTTCCGCTGCCGTTTGTGAAAGACCAGCGCTCGCTGCGATCGGCGTTTTTTATTGATGCCGGCAACGTTTTTAATGCCGAATGTGGTGTCACGCAGACTAACTGTTTCGACGTAGACATAGATGAATTGCGCTACTCGGTCGGCGTGGGCTTAACGTGGATTACCGGTTTCGGGCCGCTGACCTTCAGCGTCGCAAAGCCCCTGAATGACAGTGATACAGACAGAACCGAAGTGTTCCAGTTCTCGCTGGGTCAAGGTTTCTAAGTTTTTATTGAAGAGGAGATTGATTGTGATTAAACGTGTTCAGATTCTAGTTGTGGCATTTACGTTGCTAGCGGCCGGTGCTGTGTCGGCGCAGGGAAAAATAGCTGTGCTGAGTGTGCAAGAAGCCGTATTTAATACCGAAGTTGCCAAAAAACGTTTGAAAAAGCTGCAGAAAGACAAAGACTACGCCGATGAAAAAAAGGATTTTGAAGACCTGAAGAAAAAAGTCACCAAGGACATACAAGCGCTACAGAAAGACGCTGCCGTCATGAGTGAAGCCAAAAAAGCCTCGCAGCAAAAGAAGATTGCCGCGCACCGCGCCGACCTCGAGCACATGGCAAAACAGCTGCAGGCATCCGAGAAAGACGTGTTGCAAGAGTTGCTGGTTGAGATGTCGCCCAAGGTTCAGGAAATCGTTGCCGATATGATCAAAAAGGATAAAATTGGACTCATTCTAGACCGCCAGGCGGCGATGCATGCCGACTCTGAATTCAATATTACCGCCAAGGTAACCGACCGTTTAAATCAGGCAAAATAGTAGTTCATCCGCAGAGGCTGATCGGTGCGAACCGAGGCTGTAGCGTTTGACCTGGCTCAGCTGGCTGCCACAGCAGCAGCCGAGCTGCGTGGCGACCCTGAGTGCAAGATTACCGGGCTTGCCGCACTGGATGCGGCCCAGTCTGGTGACATTAGTTTTATCGCCAACGAGCAGTACCTTAAATACCTGACCGGCACACAGGCGTCGGCGGTCATACTACCGGCAAAACTCGCCGCCGACTGCGCCGTCAATTGCCTGCTTGCCGACGATGCCTATCTAGCCTACGCAAAAATTTCGCGCCTGTTCGATACCGCGCCGAAAACACCACCCGGCGTTCACGCCAGTGCCCAGGTAGCGGCCGACGTGAATATCGGTGCGCGCGTCAGCATCGGTCCGTGCTGCTGCATCGAGGCTGGCGTGCAGTTGGGTGATGACGTCGTGCTCGGTGCGGGTGCATTTGTGGGTGCCGGCGCGCAGATTGGCAGCGGCAGCCACATCGCCGCCAACGCAACAATTTGTCACGCTGTCAGCATTGGGGCAAGGGTGCGCATTCACAGCGGCGCGGTGATCGGTGCCGACGGCTTTGGTTTCGCCAGGTCGGCTGATGAGGGCTGGGTCAAAATCCACCAGTTGGGATCGGTGGTGATAGGTGACGACGTTGACATTGGCGCTTGCACAAGCATTGACCGCGGCGCATTGCAAAATACTGTCATAGGTGACGGCGTTATCATCGATAATCAGGTGCAAATTGCGCACAATGTGGAGATAGGCGAGAACACCGCCATCGCCGGCTGTGTTGGTATTGCCGGCAGCGTGAAAATTGGCGCTAACTGCTCACTCGGCGGCGGCGTTGGTATTGCGGGCCACCTTAGCATTGCCGATAATGTCGTGCTGACAGGCATGACCCTGGTGAGCAAGTCGATCACTGAAGCAGGCGTTTATTCCTCCGGTACCGCGCTGTCGAAGCACGCGGTTTGGCAAAAGAATGCGGTGCGTTTCCTGCAGTTAGACAAGTTGCACAAACGCGTTGTCGCCCTGGAGAAAAGGCTCAAAGACTAACTCGCATAAAACAATCGGATCATAAAGCCGAATAACAAAACCTGGAAGCGCGCGTTCACAGCGCGCGCTCTGTTCTAAAAATTCCTCAAGGCCATTGCTATGCTCATGGATGTTAACGAAATAAGAGAATACTTACCCCACAGATACCCGTTCTTGCTGGTTGACCGCGTGCTGGAGCTGGAGCCGGGTAAATCCATTGTGGCGATAAAAAACGTCAGCATCAACGAACCCTATTTTAATGGTCACTTTCCCCAGTTACCGATTCTGCCGGGCGTTTTGATTTTAGAAGCCATGGCCCAGGCTGCGGGTATTCTGGGTTTTAAAACTACCGGTAAGAAGCCGGCAGACGGTTCCATCTATTATTTTGTTGGTTGCGACAACGCCCGCTTTAAACGCAAAGTTACGCCCGGCGACCAACTGCAGCTTGAGGCAGCACTGGTCACCGAGAAGCGCGGTATTTGGAAGTTCGACTGCAAGGCCAGCGTTGACGGTGAATTTTGCTGTTCAGCCACCATACTGTGTGCCGATAGAAAAGGGTAGGACGGGGTGTCCAGCATAGACTCGCGGGCCGTCGTTGACCCATCTGCCGTTATCGCCGACGATGTAAAAATAGGGCCGTGGACCCTTATCGGCGCGGATGTTGAAATCGGTGCCGGTAGCAAAATCGCCTCACACGTTGTGGTTAAGGGTCCCACTCGCATCGGCGAGCATAATGAAATTTTTCAGTTTTCCACTATCGGCGAAGACACGCCCGATATGAAGTACAAAGGCGAACCCACGCGGCTGGAAATAGGTGACCATAATATAATCCGCGAAGGCGTTACCGTGCATCGCGGTACGGTACAAGACAACTCCCTGACTTCTATCGGTAATCACAATTTGTTGATGGCGTACAGCCACGTCGGCCACGACTGCATCGTCGGCGACCATGTGATTCTGGTCAATCATGCGGCGTTGGCCGGCCATGTAGTGGTGGACGATTGGGCAATTTTAAGCGGTTACACGCTAGTGCATCAACACTGCCGTGTCGGCGCGCACGCGTATGCGGGCATGGCATCGCATATCGTCCGAGACGTGCCGGCTTATATGCTGGTGCTGGGTCAACCTGCGGTGGTAAGAACGATTAATATCGAGGGGTTGCGGCGCCGTGATTTCAGCAAGCAGACCATTGCCAGCATCAAAAAAGCGTACCGCATTCTATACCGGCACGACTTACCGCTTGACCAGGCGCTGCAAGAAATCAAAAGTCTGGGTGAGCACGAGCCCGCTTTACAAACCCTGATCGACTCGGTCGAATCGAGCCAGCGCGGCATTTTGAGCTGATGCCTGGTCTCTACAGAATGCGCAACGGCGACGTCTGATCAGTGCAACTACCTGCTAAAGCTAGTTTAAATGTAACGCTACTGGCGGGTGAGGCTTCTGGCGACCTGCTGGGAGCTGCATTGATGGCGGCGCTGCGCGCCAGGCGTAGCGATATCGCTTTTACCGGTATCGGTGGCCAGCGCATGCAGCAACAGGGTTTGATCAGCCGCGCGCCCATGGATCGGCTGTCGGTGATGGGCTTGTTTGAGCCGCTAAAACGGCTGCCCGAACTATTACGCATTCGCCGCCATATCACCGAGTTCTGCCTGCAAACGCGCCCCGATGTGTTTATCGGCATCGACTCGCCTGATTTCAATTTAGCAATCGAACGCAAGCTGCGCGCTGCCGGAATCAAAACCGTTCATTATGTTAGTCCCAGCGTGTGGGCGTGGCGGCAAAAGCGCGTGATCAAAATTAAACGCTCGGTGGATCTGATGCTGGCGCTGTTTCCATTTGAGGCACAGTTCTATGCTGAGCACGCAGTACCGGTACGATTTATAGGTCATCCACTGGCCGACGCTATTCCTCTGCAGCCGCAAACGCAAGACTATCGCCAACAGTTAAAGCTCGACCAGCAGGCGCGCTGGTTGGCGGTACTCCCCGGCAGTCGTATGGGCGAGGCACGTTATCTGGCACCGGCATTCTTGCAAACAATTGCCTGGTGCGCGCAGCGGCTGGATGATCTGAAATTTATAATTCCCGCTGCCAACGATAAACTCTACGCGCATTTGCAAACCGAGCTGCAGCGGTGTGCGGCTTGCCAGCCTTATTTGCAGCGTATTCATTTGCAGCGCGGCGGCGCACAGGAAGCGATGGGCGCGGCTGACGCGGTCTTGCTGGCTTCCGGCACTAGCACACTTGAGGCCATGTTATTGAAGCGGCCAATGGTCGTCGCCTACCGGCTTAGTGCGCTAACGTATGCCATTGTGCGCCGTATGATTAAACTACCATATTTTTCCCTGCCCAACCTGTTAGCCGATGCGGCGCTGGTGCCGGAATTCGTGCAAAAGGAAGTCTGTGCCGAGCGGCTTGGCCCTGCCGTATTGAAGCAGCTGGAAGACAGTGAGCGGCGTGCTGAGCTGCAGCAAACCTTCACCGACATTCATGAGCAGCTGCGGCTTGGCGCAAGTGAGCAGGCGGCTGATGCAATAATGCAACTGATTGGCAAGCACGCTTGAAGTTAACGCTAGCGGTCGCGATTGAAGTCACTCGCCATGTCCATATTTTTAATTCGCGTTACCGTGGGAGCGGCTTTCGCCGCGATTGTCCCGATGAATGCTAAATAACGATGACACTTACATGCTGGTCGCCGGCGTAGACGAAGCCGGCCGTGGCCCGCTCGCCGGCGACGTCTACGCCGCCGCCGTTATTCTGCCGCCAGAATTTGATTTACCCGGCCTGAACGATTCAAAAAAGCTAAGCGCGAAGCGGCGGGAGACGCTATTCGCCGCAATAAAAGCGCAAGCTTTGGCCTTCTGTGTTGCCACCGCCAGCGTAGCTGAAATCGATACCATCAACATCCTCCACGCCAGCCTGCTGGCTATGCGACGTGCGGTCGACGGCCTGGCGATCACCCCGCAATTGGTGCTGGTCGACGGCAATCGCCTGCCGCCCTGGGACTATAATGCGCGCGCCATTGTCGGTGGCGATGCACAGGAGGCAGCTATCGCTGCGGCGTCGATCCTCGCCAAGGTAAGCCGCGACGCAGCCATGCAAACCCTGCATGCGCAATACCCCGACTACGGCCTTGACAGGCACAAGGGCTACCCGACTAAACTACACCTCGAACGCTTGCGCGCGCTGGGGCCGGCACCGATCCATCGCCGTTCATTTGGCCCAGTGCGACAAATGCTCAAAGAGACTGCCAACTAACCTAATTTAATCAGAAGTGCTCATGTTTGTTCACCTGCGAGTCCATTCCGAATTTTCCATGATCGACGGCTTAACGCGCATTCCGCAGTTGGCAGCAAAGACTGCGGAATCGGGTATGCCGGCCGTGGCGCTAACCGATCATGCCAACCTCTACGCGTTGGTGAAATTTTATCGCGCCTGCCAGCAGCATGGGGTAAAGCCGCTGTGCGGCGCGGATTTGTGGGTAGCCGATGATGCTGATCTTGACAGCCTCAGCCTGCTGACTTTCCTGGTACAAAATGATAAAGGCTATCGTAACCTGACTCGACTCATCTCGCGCGCGTATCAGGAGGGGCAACGGCGCGGTTATGTCACCGTGCATAAAAGCTGGATAAGCAACGACGCAGTAGAGGGTTTGCTAGTACTGTCCGGTGCCCGTGAGGGTGACGTTGGTCAGGCACTGCTGGCAGGTAAAACCGATCTCGCCGAGCAGCGCCTGGCGCACTGGCAAAGCCTATTTGGTGATCGCTTCTACCTCGAATTGCAGCGCACCGGTCGCGCGCATGAAGAAGCCTACGTGCACGCGGCCGTGACATTGGCAGGGCAATTTGATTGCGCAGTGGTCGCAACCAATGATGTCAGGTTCCTTGAGCGCGACCAATTCGACGCGCACGAAGCACGTGTTTGCATCACGGAGGGGCGCACCCTGGACGACCCGCGTCGGCCGCGCAATTACAGTGACCAGCAGTACTTTCGCAGTGCCGTCGAGATGGAAGAACTGTTTGCTGATATACCTGAAGCGCTGGAGAATAGCGTTGAAATCGCCAAGCGCTGCAATTTACTGCTGACGCTCGGTGACTATTATCTGCCCGACTACCCGGTTCCAGACGGGCTGACGATAGAGGAGTTTTTTCGCGAGGAGTCTGAGCGCGGGCTGGAGCAACGCCTGCAGCAGCTGTCGCGCTTGCAGCCTGAGAAGATCGCACAGCGGCGCGAGGAGTATGCCGAGCGCCTGAAGTTCGAACTCGACATCATCAATCAGATGGGCTTTCCCGGCTACTTCCTGATCGTGATGGACTTCATTCGCTGGGCGAAACAAGAGGGCATACCGGTAGGGCCGGGCAGAGGGTCTGGTGCCGGCTCTCTGGTTGCCTATGCGTTGGAGATTACAGACCTGGACCCACTGGAATACGATTTACTGTTTGAGCGCTTTCTCAACCCGGAACGCGTGTCGTTACCCGATTTTGACGTCGACTTCTGCATGGAAGGTCGCGACGCCGTGATTGGCTATGTCGCCGACCGCTATGGGCGCGATGCGGTCTCACAAATCATCACCTTCGGCACGATGGCAGCCAAGGCCGTGGTGCGCGACGTAGCGCGCGTGCAGGGTAAGGCCTACGGCCTGGCTGACAAGCTATCCAAACTTATTCCTTTCGAAGTCGGCATGACTCTAACTAAAGGCATGCAGCAAGACGCCAGCCTGCGCGAATTCGTCGAGGAGAACGAGGAAGCCGCCGAAATCATGGAGATGGCCTACCAGCTGGAAGGGGTGGCGCGTAACGTCGGTAAGCACGCGGGCGGTGTGGTAATTGCGCCGACCAAACTGACTGATTTTGCACCACTGTATTGCGACGAAAACGGCGCAGGACTAGTCACCCAGTTCGATAAAGACGACGTCGAGCAGGTAGGGCTTGTCAAGTTCGACTTTCTTGGCCTGCGCACATTGACCATTATTGACTGGGCGCTAAAGATTATTAACAAGCAGCGCAGCGCCCAGGGCGAGGCAGAGCTGGATATCACTAGTCTGCCGCTGGACAATGCCGCCGCCTTTCAGCTGATGCAGCAGGCCGGCACTACCGCGATATTTCAGCTTGAATCGCGCGGCATGAAAGACCTGATTAAACGCCTGCTGCCAAGCTGCTTCGAAGATATTATCGCGCTGGTCGCGCTGTTCCGACCCGGTCCGTTGCAGTCCGGCATGGTCGACGACTTTATCAACCGCAAGCACGGCCGCGCCGCAGTTATTTACGACCACCCCTCGCTGGAACCGATTCTCAAAAATACCTACGGCGTGATTCTGTACCAGGAACAGGTCATGCAAATTGCGCAGGTGATGGCCAATTATTCGCTAGGCGAGGCCGATATGCTGCGGCGTGCCATGGGCAAGAAAAAACCCGAAGAAATGGCCAAGCAAAAGCAGTTTTTCTGCGATGGTGCCGAGGCTAACGGCATCGATAAGCAGATAGCCGTCGGCGTATTCGACCTGATGGAAAAATTCGCCGGTTACGGTTTTAACAAATCGCATTCGGCAGCTTACGCGCTGGTGTCGTATCAAACGGCCTGGTTAAAAACGCAATACCCTGCGCCGTTTATGGCGGCGGTCTTGTCGGCTGATATGCAAAACACCGACAAAGTCGTGTTACTGGTAGAAGAATGCCGCGCTATGGGGTTGAACATCGTCATGCCCGACGTTAACCGCGGCGAATTCGCGTTCAGCGTCGACGCTCAGCAGAATATTATCTATGGTTTGGGTGCCATCAAAGGGTTGGGCGAAGGCCCGATAGAAAGCATTCTTGCCACTCGCGGGCGCGATGGTCCGGTCAGCGATTTGTTCGACTTCTGTTGTCGCACCGACGCGCGTAAAGTCAACCGGCGCGCTATCGAGGCGCTGATACGAGCCGGTGCCTTCGATTCTTTAGGCACGCCGCGAGCGGTGTTGATGGCAAGCCTTGAAGATGCGCTGAAAGCAGCCAACCAAACGGCAAAAAACCAGAGCAGCGGCATGGTGGATTTGTTCGGCGATATGCACGCCGCCAGCGACGATGTTTACGCTGATTATCAACGGGTGCCAGAATGGGGTTCGCGGCAAACCCTTGCCGGTGAAAAAGAAACGCTGGGCTTGTATTTAAGCGGCCATCCCATCGACGAATACGCCGACGAAGTGGAGCAGTTTAATGCAGTTCGGCTGGCCGATGTGCGACCGGGTAATAATGCGCAATTAGTGGTCGGTTTGATTATTGCGCTGCGCACCATGAAAAGTAAAAAAGGCGACACCATCGCCTTCGTCACACTCGACGACCGCACTGCGCGGCTGGAGATCGCCGTATTCGCCGAAGTCTATCAACAGTCGCGCGACAAGCTGATCAAAGATACGCTGATTAGCGTTGAGGGCTTTGTCAGCGTTGACGACTTCAACGACAGCTATAAAATGCGTGCAAAGACTCTGCACACCCTGTTGGAGTCACGCCAGACGCATGCCAAGTCGCTGCAGATAAAACTGCGCGCCGACACGCTCGACAGCGGTGGGTTGCAGGAGCTGAGCCATGTTTTGCAGACAGGTACGCAGGGCACGGTGCCGGTAGCGATTAATTATGAAGCCGCTGGTGCCAGTGCGCGGCTGGCGCTAGGCGAGCATTGGCGCATCAATCCCAGCGATGAGTTTATTCAGCGTTTGCAGGCACGCTATGGTATAGAAAATGTAAAGCTACAATTTAGCAGCCAAGCCTGATTTTTGCGTTCAATCGACGCTTTTGTCCTGTAGAATAAGCGGATTTTTGGGCTTTGACTCATTCTATGAATCCTAATTTTCTCGATTTTGAACAACCGATTGCTGAACTCGAAGTAAAAATCGACGAGCTAAGTCTGGTTGGCAACGACTCGGAAGTTAATATCACCGAGGAGGTCGCCAAGCTCAAAGAAAAGAGCAACAAACTCACCGAGAAAATCTACTCGGGCCTAAGACCCTGGGACATCGTCAAAGTTGCCCGCCACCCGCAGCGACCTTACACGCAAGACTACATCGCCCGCGTTTTTAACGAATTTGATGAGCTACACGGTGATCGACATTTTGGCGACGACAAAGCCATTATTGGCGGCATCGGCCGTCTGCTCGACGAGCCGGTGGTTGTGATCGGGCAAGAAAAAGGCCGTGGCGTAAAGCAAAAAGTAGAGCGCAATTTCGGCATGCCCCGACCCGAGGGCTACCGCAAAGCCAAACGGCTGATGGAACTCGCCGAACGCTTTAAGCTACCTGTACTAACCTTGATCGATACCCCCGGAGCATATCCTGGCATTGATTCAGAAGAGCGCAACATCAGCGAAGCGATTGCGCAGAACCTGGCAGTCATGTCACATTTAAAGACACCAATTATTTGCACGGTAATCGGCGAAGGCAGCTCCGGCGGCGCGCTCGGTATTGGCGTTGGCGATCACCTGTGCATGCTGCAATATTCGACTTATTTTGTTATCTCGCCGGAAGGTTGCGCCAATATTATCTGGAAGACCTCCGACAAAGCTCCAGACGCAGCCGAAGCCATGGGCTTAACCTCCGATGTGTTGATGGAGCTCGGCATTGTCGATGCAACCATTGAAGAACCGTTGGGCGGCGCACACCGTGATATCGATTTAATGGCCGAACGTATTCAAAACCATTTGGTTGAGCAGTTGACGCGGCTTAAGGCCATACCCGAAGATGAGCTGCTGGAACAGCGTTACGCTCGCCTGATGGCCTACGGCAAGCCTTAGCGTAGTGCCCGTGCGCTCTCTGGACGCGCAAACCGTTGCCCTACTGTTACAACCCTTCCAATCTTGTCGCCGCTGGGTCATCGCCTATAGCGGCGGTATCGACTCTCATGTGCTATTGCACGCTGTCGCACAATTAGCCGAAACCCCACCGCTGCTTGCCCTGTATGTAAACCACGGTTTGCAAGCGCAGGCCAACGATTGGCAGACGCACTGTGCGCGGGTGTGCGCCGAACTGAACATTCCTTTCCGTGCCTGCACTGTAGCTGTTGATAGAGCCAGCCGAGGAGGGCTGGAAGACGCCGCACGCCGCGCCCGCTACGGCGCTTTTGAGTCCGAATTACAGCATGATGATCTACTTTTGCTAGCACATCATGCCGACGATCAGGCGGAGACAATCCTGCTGAGGTTACTGCGCGGCGCAGGTACGGGTGGTCTCGCAGGGATGCCGGCACTCAGGTCACTCGGCGACGGCAGTCTATTCAGACCGTTGCTGACATTCGGTAAAGCCGATTTGCAGCGCTATGCCAAGCAGCATGCGCTGTGCCACGTCGACGACAGCAGTAATTTCGACACCACGCTGGACCGTAATTATTTACGTCAGAACGTTCTGCCGCTGATTGCAAAGCGCTGGCCGAAATACCGGCAGTCGTGGCTGCAGTCAGCCAGCTGGCTTGAAGAAAGCGCCGAAATAAATGCGGCGCTGGCCGCGCAGGATTTAGTCGCACTGGACTGGCAGATAGAAACCCTTGGTGGCAGCTTGTGTTTACCCGCGCTTTGCGACCTGTCGAAAGCGCGGGCTAAAAATGCCGTGCGCCACGCCTGCATCGGACTCGGGCTGCAGCCACCACCGCAGCAACAACTCAATAAGCTGCTAACCGAATTACCTGCGGCCAAAGCCGACGCACAACCGCAAATCGCCTGGGCCGACAGCGAAGCGCGACGCTTCGCCGGGCGATTGTTTTTGTTGCCGCGCCTGGCAGCAGTAGATAGCACGATTGAATATCAGTGGTCGGGTGAGGACTTGACGATACCCGGTGTTGGCATTGTGCGAGCTGAATTAACTAACGAAACAGGATTGGCGCGCGACAGGAGATACACGGTCAGACTAAGACGCGGTGGAGAATCGTTCAGGCCCCGACCCGATACGCAGAGCAAATCGCTGAAGAAATGGCTGCAGGAGACCGGCGTGCCGCCATGGCTGCGCGAACGAATGCCGTTGCTTTACGCGCAGGGCGAACTGGTGGCCATTGGTGATATGTGGGTAGCAGAAGCGCACTGCACGGTGCTAGGGGCCATGACGATTCGAATTGTACAGCCGGGTACTCGCCAAAAAAATAGCTAAAGTTGGGTGCATTGTGAGACTGTTTTCATGCTGCAAAATCAGGACATCTTTTTAGAGATAACTGAGTTTTTGATTACGCGCCACGGCGGTTACGTAGTGCACACGAGTTTAGACTGCAATTATTCAAAATGTGGTACCGGGAGGGGGACTTGAACCCCCAAGGTGTTGCCACCGGTGGATTTTGAATCCACTGCGTCTACCAATTCCGCCATCCCGGCAT
>RCMY010000673.1_pt1 | contig 32504 bp, 25 predicted proteins | sample 2041341 | NCBI WGS metagenome assembly RCMY01 (sample SAMN09708234, study PRJNA481090) | Marine sediment metagenome, whole genome shotgun sequencing project. | reverse complement strand
CTACTAATGCGAGATTGATTTACAAAGGATAATATACTGGCCACAATCAGTATCAATATAATAAGTCCGCCAATAACTATAAACCCGTCCATTTTTTCCTTTCTACTGTTTAACTGACAATACTACATGCTTAATATTATAACCTTATCCGCACGGGGAATAGCACTCATTGTGAATTCAAACAAATCTTTATCCAATCATGACCTTATGCTACATTTTAGCGTAAGCATAAAGTGAGTAATGAGTGGATACTTTTCTGTTAAATATAAAAGCTCAAGGAGCTTACTAAATGAGTAATAAATCACCCCCCTTAGTTGTTGGTATTGGCACTTCTGCGGGGGGCTTAGATGCACTCAAACGTTTTTTCGAGACTGTACCTAAAGACGCACCTCTTGCATTTATTGTGGTGCAACATCTTGACCCCAATCATAAAAGTATGATGGCAGATATTCTGCAAGGTCAAACGCCCTTTTCATTTTGCCAAGCTAAGCACAATCAATTAATTGAGCAAGGCGTGGGTTATATTATTCCGCCTAATGCATACATAGAAGTAATTGACCATAGCATTAGCATTATTAAACCTAAGCATCGAAGAGGTTCACGTCTTGCTATTGACCATTTGTTTAGGTCAATGGCTGATGTGTACAAATCCAAAGCCGTTGGCTTGTTGTTTTCAGGCTCTGGTAGCGATGGAACGGCAGGTCTAAGAGCGCTAAAAGCAGCGGGAGGTTTATCTATTGTGCAAACCCCGCAAACAGCAGAGTATTCAAGTATGCCGCAAAGCGCAATAGACGCCGGCGTGGTCGATAAAGTAATGAATTTAGAAAATATCTACGGGCTTATATTAGAATACGCCAAACATCCTTACCATGATCTACCTGAGGTTGAAGGCAAAAATGAAGAAGCCGATCAACTAAGTAGCATTAGTGCGTTATTAAAAGCAAAAGAAAACTTCGATTTAGATCAATACAAACAAACCACGGTTCAACGTAGGTTGTATAGGCGTATGAGTTTAACCTCGAACGAGAAAGAAGAAGCATATATTGCTCTGCTTAGAGAAAGTAAAGACGAACGCCAGTTTTTAATGCGCGATTTATTAATAAACGTGACTGATTTTTTTCGTGATAAAGAAGCTTTTGCACTACTTGACGAAAAAGTTATTCACAATTTAGTTGAAGAAGCCGAACAGGGTAGCGATATTAGAATTTGGGTAGCGGGTTGTGCCAGTGGAGAAGAAGCCTACACAGTTGCTATTTTAGTTACTGAGAAAATTGAAGCGTCTGGCAAAGACCTTACGCTTAAAATTTTCGCGACTGACGTAGATGAGGAAACAATACAGACTGCTAGAAAAGGTGTTTATCCTGACAGCATTATATCTGAATTACCCCGAGACTATCTTAAAAATTATTTTTTATTACAAGATGACGGGTATTACTCGGTAACAGCAAAGCTAAGAGACTGCATCTCATTTGCACATCAAAATGTCTATACAGACCCGCCTTTTTCTAAATTACATTTGGTTTGTTGCCGAAATTTACTTATTTACCTTAGAACCCCAGTGCAACAAAAGGTACTGCAATCTTTTTATTTTTCACTCATGCCGGGGGGCTATCTATTTTTAGGAAGTTCAGAAAATATAGGTGAGCAAAAAAAATTGTTCAAACCTATTTCTCAAAAATGGCGCATTTTTTGCCGCAAAGAGTGCGACACTGGCACTCGTCAAGAGACTTTCTTACCTACCTATTTTAACAAGAGTGTAAAATCATCCAACAATAAACGCAGCCAAGAATTTACACTGAGTGCGGCTGATAAGGCAAAATTTTCATTGTTATCGGCCTTAAATCCTACCGTGCTATTAGATGAAAATAATCGCGTCACCTATTTTCATGGAAATTTGGATAAATTTTTGAGCCTTCCCGTAGGGGAGCCTGAGCTCAATTTCTTTAATATGCTAGACCCAGAGTTACGAACCCGAATAAGAAGTGGTATTTTTAAAGCCAAAAAAACCGGCGAGCAGCTAGTGGTAAATCCACCTAGGTATTATGCACCTAGTCAAGTTGGCAAAAAGCGGTTTAAAGCCAAGGTTTCGCCAGTTTACGAAGATGATAGTTTAACTTCGTCAGTGGCTATTAGTTTTGAAGAAATTAACCTCAATAAACAAGAAGGGCTAGATCCTCCCGACCTATCAGAATCAAGAGATCAAGAATCCATGATTGGAGCCATGGAAAAGGAGCTTAAGGAAACCAAAGAAGAGCTGCAAAACACTGCCGAAGAATTAGAAACGAACACAGAAGAGCTAAAAGCGGCACATGAAGAAGCAATGTCAACTAATGAGGAGCTTCAGTCATCTAATGAAGAGCTTGAAGCAAGCACAGAAGAATTGCGCTCACTCAATGAAGAATTGACCACCGTGAATGCACAGCTCAAAGATAAAATTGACGAGTTATCCTCTACCCACAACGATATTAAAAACTTTTTCGCCAGTACTAACTTGGCAACGGTATTTCTTTCGAATAAGCTAACGATTAAACGCTTTACGCCTGCTGCTGAGCGACTATTGCGAATAGGCACGCAAGATATAGGCCGGCGTTTAGATGAAATATCTCGTCAGTTTGTTGACGAACAAACCCTAGATGAAGCTCAACACGTACTTGAAAGTTTAGAGTCGAGTGAAAAAGAAGTTGAGGTGAATGGTCGCTGGTTTTTACAGAAAATTTTACCCTATCAGACACAAGCGCGCCGCGTAAATGGCGTAGTGCTAACGTTTAGCGAAATTACACATTTAAAACGAGCGGTAGATAGTCTTCAGGCCAGTGGCAAACAGCATGCTGTCATCGCCAACTTAGGTTTAAAAGCCTTAAGTAGCGACAATATGGAAAACCTGATGGATCAACTGGTGCAGGAAGTTGCGCATACTCTTAACGCGGACTTCAGTAAAGTATTGGAATTTCATCCACACACAAATCAGCTTTTATTAAAGGCGGGAATTGGATGGGACAAAGGTTTAGTTGGTTCACTTAGTTTAGATGCAAACACCGCCTCTCAAGACGGTTTTACGCTAGTCAGTAGCAAGCCAGTTATTGTTGGAAATTTAGCAAGCGAACAACGTTTTTCGAGATCGTCTCTGGAAATTGCTCACAAGATTACGAGCAGCATCAGTTGCGTTATTGAAAATGACAGTCATCCATATGGTGTTTTAGCTGTGCACACCATCAAGCACCGTCCATTTACGCAAGACGATTCCAATTTTCTGGTGTCAGCCGCTAATATACTGTCAGTGGCGCTGCACAGAAAAGCCATAGAAGAAAAGCTTAGAGAAAGTGAAAGCCGCTTACGAATTGCTAAAAATTCTAACGCTATGGGATCATTTGAGTACCTTTTAGATACTGGTGAATCATCATGGGATCCCATATTGCTTGAAATATGGGGTATAGACGATGAGACTGTGACTCAAGAAGATTTTCAAAAAGGTATTCACCCTGATGATTTTGCTTACGTAAAAGGCGAAATTGAAGCGTCTATGCTAGGTACGGGTGATGGCCACTATGAAGCGACTTACAGGGTTATTAATAGAAAAACTCAGCGTATCGCTTGGATTGAAGCAACCGGTCAAGTGGCTTTCGAAAATGGTAAAGCTAAGAAAATGATTGGAATGATAATTGATGTTACCGAAAAGATGAATCTTGAAAGCTCACTCAAATCGGCCGTTAAACAACTTCAAGATGCCAATGAAAGGAAAAATGAATTCTTAGCGACACTAGGACACGAAATCCGCAATCCTCTGGCTGCCATTGCAAGCGGTGTGCAAATAATTCAAAGAGACGAACAACAGCTCAATCGCGCCGTGGCTATGATTGATAATAATGTTAGCATTGTTTCGTCGTTATTAGATGACCTGCTTGATTTAACGCGAATAACTCGCGGTCAAATTGAATTGAAAAGACAACGTGTAAATTTTAATGACTTAATTTCGAACGTCTATCAAAGTTTTCAGCACCAGTGTGAACAAAAACGACAAAACCTTACTTTAACGCTGCCTCAAATTGATATTGTAACTTACGCAGATAAAACACGAATGCAGCAAGTTGTCGGTAATGTTATTAACAATGCAAGCAAGTTTACACCTGAGAAAGGTAGCATTACCATTACCCTGCGCCGCGATTTAGATGATCTAGAAGTAGTTGTTCAAGATACCGGCATTGGTATTGATATGCAGCATGAAGTAAAGATATTTGAGCCATTTCAACAGATAAAAACAAATCATGGAACGACTAATCCAGGCTTAGGGATTGGACTTTCCTTGGTGAAGCAATTTATTGCTTTACACGACGGTACCGTATCCATAACCAGCGATGGACCAAATTCAGGCTCCGTTTTTACCATAAGAATGCCTATCGTCGCCAGTCCATTTGACAGTTCACAAAATGTTGAACTTGAATCTATTGAAAATGGGATGGCTCATAAAATAAGCACATTAGAAGAGCTCAAGATCTTAGTTGTTGACGACAATCAAGATGCGGCATATGGACTATCGCTGATTTTGAAGATGAAAGGTTGTCAGGTTGAGACTTTCCATACCGCTTCAGCAGCGCTAAAACGACACAAAGCATTCGCGCCAAATGTATTGATTCTTGACATTGGCTTGCCAGATATGACTGGCTACGAACTACTTAAAGCAATCAAGGCCGAATCTAAAACCGAATTATTAAGTATCGCGCTAACAGGCTTTGGTCATAAGCAGGCGCGCGAAAGTTCAAAAGAAGCCGGTTTTGAGTACCACATAACAAAACCTTTTGACATTGATAGTCTTATTTCCATTTTAAGCAAAAGAAATTAGCGATTGTTTGCTTAGTCATAATATATTGGTGGCTAGTTAGGCTGTAACGCTAATCTCGAAAAGCCTAGTTATCGTGTAATTATCGCGTTGTTACCCAAAGTGCATGAACAATGCCTGGCAAATAAAAGAAGATACATAATATAATATTTATAATTAGATGTTTACCTACACCTTCTGTAATCAATACTGCAATGGGAGGTAAAAATATTGAAAGTAAAATAAGTACGAGTTTGTTCATGGACATTCCTTTTATTGTTATCGTAATAATAGGTAAAAATTAACCAATTATGCTGGCAGGATTATACACTCTTGATCGTTTCTCGCAAAAAGTAATAACGATGAGTCGCATTATAATTCGTGTCAAATGTATAGCTGTGGATTTGTCTGCATTATCGCTACACAAGTAGCACAAAACTAGCGTTAGTAAGCATTTGCAAATCAAGTGGGCTTATTTCAATTTCTAAGCCGCGTTTGCCCGCGCTCACAAATATCGTGCTAAAGTGCTGAGCCGATGCGTCAATAACAGTGGGTAGGCGTTTTTTTTGCCCCATAGGACTTACCCCACCTAAAACGTATCCGGTTGCACGTTGTACTTTATTTTTGTCAGCCATTTGCGCTTTCTTAGCATCAAGCGCCTTAGCCATTGACTTCATATTAAGCATTTCATTGACTGGCACGATAGCAACAGCGAGTTGTTGTGTATTAAGCTCTACAACCAGTGTTTTAAACACACATACAGGGTCAACGCCAAGTAATGTAGCGGCTTCTAATCCGTAAGATGTGGCTTTCGGATCGTGCGTGTATGCGTGTACTTTATGAACTAACTTATATTTCTTTACTTCATCTATTGCAGGGGTCATAACACCTCCCAGTGACTAATAAACCGAGAAACAAGCATAGTTAGTGCACCTGACTTGTTTGTCTGAATTCAGTGGGTGTGCATCCACATAAAGACTTAAAAACGCGATTAAATGAAACAATTGAAGAAAAGCCACTTTCAAGACCAATAACTAGAATTGTCCAGTGCTCGCTCTTATTACTGCGCAGCAAAGTCTTTGCATGCGAGATCCTTAGCTCATTAATATACTGATTAAAGTTTTCGGCGCAAAAATACAAACGTATTGCACGACTTATTCGGTATTCAGATATATCTAGGTGATTGGCGACGTCTTTTATTTTGAGATTCATGATTAAAAAGGATTTTTCGCACTCAACAAATGTGCGGATGCCGTTAATTAGCGTAAGCGTTTCGTTATCTGGCACTGGCATTGCTGTCGCTTCATTATCATCTAGATGTACTTTTTTAGCACTCTCAGTCTGTTGCCAAATTAAAATACCCTGGGTTGCTGTTAGTACCAATAATGCCGAGATACTGGTAAACCAAGGAAATAGAGTATCAAACTGGGCTTGGTTTAAAAAAACCTGCGCCACAAACATGCACAAGAAAATGGCAGAACCAATGCTGAGTATAAATAGAGTTCGTTGATGCCTAGCCGAACCACGAGTAGCTGAATAACCACGCAGGGCTTCCCAAAGTGTTAGTGCAATTATAGTGGTCGACAAAAATTCAGTTAGTGTCGTAACGCCATTTGCTAATAGTGCTTGAATAACGCTGGTGTTAGCCGATAGCGCTGACGTCATTTTTAACATTTGACTCACTATAATTAGCACGGCGATGACAACTGCAACGATAATATGGCGTTTTTCGATTGGATTTTTATCTCTAAATAATCCCCGTGAAACCAGCCAAAAAGCATTGCAAGTTGCACAAGTACCTAAACCAATTAAATAATGATATGGATATACAAAGCCCGCGCCTATTTTCTGCGCAGCCACCATGGCCATTGAACCACTAAAAAGAGCAAAAGCAAAATTAACCGCACGCTTCTTGTTGACCAAAAGTTGCGCGAACAAAAACAGTACGCTCACAATGAGTAGAGTGTAGTTTAGATACTGTAATGCCATGTTCAAAATCTCTTTTTATTGCGCTAACGTAAATTTACCAGTACCCACTTTATATCACCATTATTGTTTTGTTAGTAAATATTTCATTAGGATGTAAATTGCACTTTGCTGTTATTACATCTGCCTCAATTTGCAAGCTTTATAATGAATGAAATGTAGCTTAATGCTTGATTAGAATCAAAGCTTTATGCACTAGGCTTGGTACACTCAGCCACGTAGATAGGAAAATCAAACAAAGGTTTGTCTGCCAGTTGTATGCATGCTGATATGCCACCTAGTCAAGACCAACGATTTAACTACGCGGCATGGCAGAAATAGCCTTACACGTCATACATCAATCGTTTCTACTTAATAAGGGATGGTACAAAATGCAACTCTGCAAAGGAGCCGTGAAGACTGGTCAAAGCGATACCGTAACTACAAATAAACTCTAATGGAGAGGACTGGCGATATGATTTATCAAAATGAGTTAATGGAACTTATTCAACATAAACCTTTAATTGATCAAGTGCAGGCTGAGCCTATTTTGATTGTACCTGCGTGGATCATGAAATATTACCTTCTTGATTCAACCGCACAAAACATTCTAGTGGAATATCTTACCAAGCAAGGCTTTGCTGTCTTTGTTGTGACATGGAAAAACCCAGATTTAAATGAGCGCGAGTGGACCATGGAAGACTATCGTCAATTGGGCGTAATGGATGCTCTAGACTGTATTACCAACACTATAGGCCACACAAAAGTGCATGGTTTAGGTTACTTTTTGGGAGGAACCTTACTTTCAATTGCAGCGGCTGCTATGGCCAAAAACGAAGACGACCGCTTTAAAACGCTGTCATTTTTTGCTTCACTAGTTGATTTTTCAGAAACCGGCGAGCGCATGCATTTTGAAGACGAGAGTCAAATGACGTTCTTAGAAAACATGATGAAACAACAACAGCAGTCAAATGCTAAAACGTTAGCGGATATTGCGCCCCAAGAAAGTTCTGATGATTTTGCTTGGTCGCGTATGATGCGCAATTACTTAATGGGTGAGCTTAAGCAAACTAACAATCAAGCCACACTAGTTACTGACATTGATACTGACACTGCCGACATGTCTTATAAAATACATTCGCAATTTTTACGCGAATTGATTATGAAGAATGATTTTGCCGAAGGCCGATACATGGTTGACAACAAGCCCATCGCCATTTCAGATATTAAAGCTCCTATTTTCGTAGCCGACACTGAACGCGATCATCTTGCGACTTGGCACGCTGTTTACAATATTCATCAATTAGTCAATACCGATATTACTTTTTTACTGACCAAAGGCGGCTATTACACACAAAGTGATAATGAACCTCGCGAGCCTAATAGAAGTTATCAAATAGGAACGGCTAAAAAGAAAGGCAATTACGTAGACCCAGAAAGTTGGGCGCAAGCACACAGTAAAAAGCAAGGTTCTTGGTGGCCAGAATTTTCAAAATGGTTAAAAAACCATTCTGAAACCAGTAAAGCTAATTCAGCAAAAGCGCGTGTTTAAATTCGCATTGCGCAAAAGTCTAAACCATGCACGGTGCATGGTTTCTTCAAATATCATTTAATGTAGCAAGAGGATAACTATACAAGTTGTTCTCTTGCTAGTAAAAGCGAAGTATGCTGCGTTACAGATTGAGCTTGTAAACCATCGTTTTGAAAATTTTCATGCCCCTTAGTTATCGGCAAAAATACGCTACCACCACTTGTAATAGGAGCCACTAGCCCTAAACCACTAGCGTCTTTGATTAAACCTACAGGATCACACGCTGCGCAAAATCCTTAAATATTTTATCGCTACCACTTTTTAGCAAGAAATATTGTATGGCGACTTCCCTTTCCTGGGCGCGCTCTTACTATACGCGTATCAACACTAAAACCTGCTTTTTTTAGGCGGACACTGAATAGATAATCAGGTCCCGCTGACCATATAGCCAGCATGCCTTTAGCTCTTAATGTTTTATAAATATTTCCAAGCCCTTCGATAGAATAAATCCAGTTGTTATCTGCATGGGTTAGCCCTTCTGGTCCATTATCCACATCTAGCAATATGGCGTCATATGTAGCTTGTTTTGAAGATAATAATTCTTTGACATCACCAATATGTACTTTAGTACGTGGGTCTTTAAGTGGATTCTTTGCGCAATCACCAAGCGGGCCTTTATTCCATGTAACCACTTCGGGGATCAATTCAGCAACGGTGACCTCTGAACTAGCATTAACCATTTTGAGCGCAGAAGCCAATGTATAGCCCATTCCTAAACCGCCTACTAAAACCTGTGCATTTTCAGTTGACGCAAGGTGGGCGCAACCAAGCTCAGAAAGTATCTTCTCGGAATTATAAACACGGCTATTCATTAATTCGCCGCGTATGCCCGATAAACGAATAGAAAATTCATCGCCACGTTGTGAAAATTTCAACTCACCACCATTGTTGGGAATTTGTGCAGTGCCTAGTTGGGTCCATGGGATCATAAAGAAGCCTAATCAATCAGTAAATTATAAAAGAGTGCTGATCGCAAATTTTATCAGAATTTGACATGGTGTGAGTTTTAAATTTTGCAAAAATCGTCAAACATTTATGATTTATTCACACCAATGTGTTGTGCAATATGCAAACCGCGCTAATAACCGCATAATCCACACTGCTGCAAGTACTCCAACGACTGTTGCAAGCGCTGCACCCGAGTGTAAACCAAAACGTAAAGTAACAATCGCAGCGACTACCTCGAGCACGATCAGTTTACATATGCTTGACATATGCAAACACTTAACGACAATAGGTTTTATGATCTAACACACGGAATTTGTAAAAGATGAATCTTGAAAATAAGGTAATTGTTGTGACTGGCGCTGCGCAGGGTCTTGGTTTTAGTATGACCAAAGCACTTGCTCAGCGCGGCGCGCGCATGGTGCTGGTTGATATGAATGGCGAACAGTTAGAGTCTGCGGTAGCGCAATTAAAGTCATTGGGATATGAAGCCCATGCGTATACCGCTAATGTCGCCAAAGAGGATGACGTAGTGGCGCTGTTTGAGGAAGTCACCACTAAATTTGGACAACTGAACGGGCTCATCAACAATGCCGGAATTACGCGCGATGAGTTGTTGATTAAAGCTAACCATGGCAAAGTTCGTAAGAAGTGTTCTCTGGCTGATTGGCAAGCGGTAATTGACGTCAACCTGACCGGTGTATTCCTTTGTGGGCGCGAGGCAGCAGTGCATATGGTCAATCTAGGTTGTGAAGGCGTTATAGTCAATATATCGAGTATTTCTAGAGCCGGCAATATCGGGCAAACTAACTACTCTGCTGCCAAAGCCGCTGTGGCAGCTATGTCGGTTACATGGGCAAAAGAACTGGCGCGCTACAACATTCGCTGCGCCGCCATTGCGCCGGGGTTTGTTGCTACCGAATTAGTGACCAGCATGAACCAAACCGTATTAGATGTGATTACCGAAAAAATTCCACTACGTCGTTTAGGTGAGCCAGACGAGATTGCCCGTGCTGCGGTAGAAATTTTTGAGAACGACTACCTAACAGGGCGCGTGGTGGAAATAGACGGTGGACTGCGTCTGTAAGTATTTATAATATGTGTTCAATTAGCTATTGATGTGACTTAAAAAAACGATCGATATCCTGCGCAGCAGGCAAGTCTGCAGGATTAACCCAACTAAACGCTGCAACGGGCGCAGCATGACCGCCGTGATCGTAAATAATTGTCTCTACTTGACCGTTAGCTCTTGTAATACCCGCCTCTAGCTTCTTCAAGTTCAAAGGATGAACAGTCTCATCTTCACGGGTATAAATAAGCAGCATTGGGGGCTCGTCACCGCCTATAAAATTGGTCACTACCATTTTTGGAAAGTTACTTGGCGGGCTAAAGATATCGATTAATTCGGGTGAATCGGGCTCGAAGTCGTACGGGCCCGACATTCCCGCAAACGCACTTATTATGTTGGGGCTAAGAGCAAATGCTTGCAAATAAGCACTGTCTGCAACAATAAGCGCTGCCATATGCGCACCTGAAGAATGCCCAGCAAGAAATAGGGTTTGATTGCCAGAATAATCAGCAATGTTTTTATGCACCCAAGCCAGCGATTTCGCGGCGTCTTCTACAAAAGTTGGAAACTTAATTTTAGGAAACAGACGTGTATCTGGAATAACCACTACATATCCTAAATTTGATAAGGTCATTCCAACGAACTTATATTGGCTTTTATCCCCAAATGTCCAGCGTCCACCATGAAAAAATACCACCACTGGAAGCGATTTAGCCTCTGATTTTGGAATATAAATATCGAGCTTTTGTTCGGCTAAAGGACCATACGAAACATTCTGTTTTATTTCGCCATCGTAAGAATATGCAGGCGCATTAACGACCGCAAATTTGAAGGGAGAACATGCTGTCAACAAAGTAAACGTCAATAGTACCAGTATAATTCTATGCATAAAGTTGCGACCAATAATGTAAGCGTAAATTTGATTTTGTTGAGAGTGGCAGTAAGACCGATAGTGATAATAAAAAAGGTCTACACAACCATTGTGTAGACCTGTACATGATAATGTGAATACAATGAAAAAGTAACTAATTAACGCTTACTATCGTTAAAAAAGTTATCGACTTCTTTTTCAGCTTCTTCTTTAGACTTACCATATTTTTGTTGAATTTTGCCTGCAAGCTCGGTACGACTTCCTTCCATTTTATCAAACTCGTCGTTTGTAATGTCGCCCCATTTTTTCTGAGCCTTGCCTTTCAATTCTTTCCAGTTACCTTCAATTCGATCTTTATTCATGACAATCTCCTAGTAAAACTGATTTTTCAAGAAAAGATTATACTTTCCGAAAGTAAGTTAGCAAATGCTATACCAAACACCCCGATATATTTTTAACTATTAATATCAATCACTTACAAAATATTTAGTAGTTAAAGAAGTGAGGCTTAGTGCATAAAGTGAGAATTCCATTCTATAAAAAATGTAAATATTACGCAGTGAAACGTTTTAAAGTGGCAAGTGCTGGAAGCTGTGACGTCATAAATGAAACATAAACACATCTTTCGATGGATAACTTTTTAACTCAGTTGATATTTGTTAGTGATTTTCATCATTATTCACTAACAATTTCTGAATTTGAACAGACGCTGCACATGAAAATGCGAAAATTGCGATTCTATAGTTAGTTTGAGAATTCATAATGCTAAATAAGTTTGTCAATAAATCAACGAATAGTAACAAAGTCATCAAGCCAATTACTGCGCAGCAAATATTACAATTTGGTGTAAGTAGCTGGGTTGTAACGGCTTTAATCGGGCAATCCATTTTTGCGATATATATTTTTATTGTTTTTGGCGGCCCTATCGTTACTGGTACGATTAATGAGAGTAGTTTTAATCATGTCATCACAGGATTTGTAAGTGGTGATGAGTTTGGTAACGCCGTAATGTTTTCGCATATTCTTCCCGCAGCAATGTTAAGTTTAAGCGGAATATTACAAATCATTCCACATTTGAGGCGATGCTATCCCTTGTTCCATCGTTTCAACGGAAGATTCTTTCTCACTTTAGGGTTAACGGGTGCATTAACGGGCCTTTATTTAACTTGGATGCGAGGCAGCAGACTAAGCGATATAGGGGCTATTGGTATCACTATAAACGGATTACTTATACCTATTGCAGTTTACTTTGCTTGGAAATATGCACGCATTAAACGTTTTAACATGCATCAACGATGGGCTATACATGCTTTTCTATTAATCAACGGTGTATGGGCATTTAGAATTCTATTAATGGTGTGGTATATGCTTAATCAAGGTCCAAACGGTAACACTGAAAATATAGACGGCCCGGCAGATATCGCATTATCTTTTGGTTGTTATGCGATTCCAATGATTGTTGCCGAACTCGTGTTCTGGGCAAAACGGCAGCCAAAGACCGAAACGTATAAAGTTGTTCTTACCTCTATTGTTGTTGTGCTAGGGTGTTTAGCCACTGCATTGGGCGTTGTAGCAGCGGCTATGTATATGTGGTATCCAAGCATAAATAAAGTGCTAACGCTAACAATGCTCTATTGAACACTGTTGTTTACGACCAACTTGTACTAATCTTGTTGACCACACACTATTGATGAATTTTACGCCATGCAAAAACCGCTTTCGTGCACCCCAACAAAACGAACTGAACAGTGGTGGTTGCAGCGTCATGCTGAAAAAGTTCACGAAAAAGAACAGGGCAATAATGAATTTGATATCGTTATTTTAGGCGATTCTATTGTTCACGCGTGGGAACTAGAGGGCGAGCAAGCATGGCAAAAACATTTTGCTCACTTACGCACTTTAAATTTAGGATTTGCGGGTGATCGAACAGAACATCTACTATGGCGTATTGAAAATAATGAAGTAGCAGCCTTAAAAACAAGATACGCCATTGTTTTAATTGGTACAAACAATGCGGGCCATCGTCATGACTCGCCTGAAGATATCGCTCTTGGCATTCAACTCATCATTAATAGTCTTCAAGGCTACTTGCCCTCATGTCAAATAGTGTTAACAGCTATTTTTCCGCGCAGCAGAAATCCTAAAAAGAGAATGCGAAAAATAGTTGACGCAACAAATAAAATTATTCACGAATACGCCAATGGTAACTCAACTCTGTGGTTTGATATTAACAGGCTATTTTTGCAAGAAGACGGTACGCTTGATGAGTCTGTTATGTCTGATTTATTGCATCTAAACTCGCCTCAATATGACATTTGGGCAACTCAGCTAACGAAGATATTGGACTTTAAAAACTAGCCCAAAAATACGAGGCACTTCATGCACATATATTATAGTCTGAGTAAGCTTTTTGATACAAAAAACCGCTAGCGCAATTTGTCTGAAAGTTCTAGTATCTAGTGGTGCTTTAAAGCAGCGAATTACTTTGTACCTGAGTAATTTTCCAATCACTATTTTAACACCGAGATTCCTGTGAAAAAGTTATTCTTAGCACTACCTCTTTTATTATTTTCAAACCTAAGCTTTGCCGCTGAAATGGGGAGTTTAGATTTAACTTATACTCTACCGGGTTTTATCGCTTTGTCCCTTTTCATACTGGCTTATTTAGTTGTTATTGGTGAAGAGTATTTTCACATTCGAAAATCAAAACCGGTGTTAGTTGCCGCGGGCATTATTTGGATAATAATTGGCTGGATATATACACAAAATGGTATTTCAACGCAGGCTGAGCACGCGTTTAATGAAAATTTGCTTGAATATGCCCAGCTATTGCTATTTTTACTTGTTGCCATGACGTACATAAATGCGATGGAAGAACGCGGGATCTTTGATGGCATTAGAATTTGGATGATAGGAAAAGGACTCAGCCTACGCAGCTTATTTTGGGTTACTGGCCTATTTGCATTCGTCATTTCATCTTTTGCGAACAACCTAACCACCGCAATGCTAATGTGCGCCATTGTGCTAAAGGTTGCACAAGACGATACAAAATTTATTAATTTAGCCTGCATTAATATTGTGATTGCGGCAAATGCTGGTGGGGTATTCAGTCCATTTGGAGACATCACTACCTTAATGATTTGGCAAGCTGGATTAGTTAAGTTTGAACAATTTTTTGTGCTATTAGTGCCTGCCCTCGTTAATTACCTTGTACCCGCAATTATATTAAGTCTATTTGTTTCGAATACTAAAAACGCACCTAATATTACTGAAGAAGTAAACATTAAACGGGGTGCTAAACGTATCGTTTTTCTTTTTCTAGTCACCATTGTGACTGCCGTGAGTTGCTTTAGCGTAATAGGCATGCCCCCTGTTTTAGGTATGATGTTAGGCTTAGGCTACCTGAAATTCTTAGGGTTTTATTTACGCAAAAGCTTACCTAAATCCTTAGATAAAAAACGCGCAATTGCAGAACGAGAACAAGATGAAAAAATGCTAAAAAGATTGGGAGGCATTCTTCCTTTTGATATTTTCGATAAAATAGCCCATGCAGAATGGGATACTTTATTGTTTTTCTATGGTGTTGTTATGTGTGTTGGGGGCTTAGGATTTATGGGCTATCTCACCTACGTTTCTGAACTGCTTTATTCTAATTGGGATCCAACTTACGCAAATATTCTAGTTGGATTATTGTCGGCTGTTATTGATAATATTCCGGTGGTATTTGCGGTATTAAGTATGTCCCCTACAATGGATTTGTCTCAGTGGCTGTTAGTATCTATGACGGCCGGCGTTGGCGGCAGTTTATTATCAATAGGTTCAGCTGCGGGCGTTGCTTTAATGGGGCAAACTAAAGGCCGATATTCCTTTATGGGACATTTAAAATGGACTTGGGCAATAGCGCTAGGCTACGCGCTTAGTATATATGCGCATTTACTTATCAATACATAATTAATCAGGTGCTGACTAAACTTAAATACGATCGTGATTACGGTTATTCGAGATAATGTAGAATGCTGTTTGTTAAAGCCCATATCCCGTTGTTCCAACGTATATACCGTCGTTCCATCGTACGCTTAATTCGTTAACCCCTCGTCTTTACCGCGAAGGCGGTAATCTGGCGAAATAACAACGGTTTTTAATAAACTATTGTGGATGTGTCATAGATTACCGCCTTCGCGGTAAAGACGGTGAGCGCTTCAAACTCTTAAACGATCAGTATTATATCTACGCAGGAATGACGATGGTTGTCTTAAACAAACAGGATTCAGATAATGTAAGCATAACGTCTTTAATGAACAACTAAAGACGTTATTACAAATGGCCGCTTTCTGCAAAACAAGCCTTCTAATTTGACTTGTAGTTCAGTAAATCTATTAGCTTGCTCTTGGAAATAGTATGTCGTTTTCAATATGAATATGCATATTAATGTCGCTAACGAATTCTTGCAGGCCAACATACAAGGCCGTCCACGTGTTGCAAGCGCCTGCATGTAAAGTAATGTCATTTGTAAGTCTATAAATTTCTTGAATACCTTCCATATGGTCAAGATGCTCTTCTTTCATTACACTAATGGGCCCATTCACCATTGGCGCAAATTCTTGTGAAAGCATAGGGAATAAAATGTTCTCTTCTTTTTGCATATGCGACTCTAACTCTGTTTGCAAATCAGATAGAAAAGAGGCCAAACCTCTAGGGCATAAAGAATGATCTGCATGAACAAGTTCTACGCGTTTAGCTAGGCGAATAAGCTCGCTTAGTTGCGCACGATGCACTTCATGAAAACGCTCTATAATGTGCGCAATTAATGCTACATTTGAAAGTGATTGATAATCGATTGTGTGCTCGTTTTTATCGGCTAATCGTATTAAAGCATCGTTAATCGTCGATTCTTCAAGATCTTTTTTTTGTATCACATCCAACAAGCGTTTATCGGCATCGCAACAAAAGTTTATTTTATGCTGAAAAAGCACCGCGGTAGCGCCCGGTAGTTGAGTGGCTATATTACCCACTGACCAATCTAAATAAGACATATCCGTCCCCTTTTTAATTAATGTTAGAGATAAAAACAAGCAACGAGTTTATACATCAATTTTAAAGATGTAAATAATATGCATGTTATAAAGCTAACATTTTAGAGGTACACCTTAAGGGTTATATCCCATGAATAAAGTTTTGAGGATGAATGCTAAAATTTAGAATTCAAAACGTTATATTGAAGCAGCAATTGTTTTACTATTGCGGGAAAAGCGTCGCGGTCTATATCATCTAAAAAATTCTTAATTTCCAAACCCAGCTCGGTATCACCGGTAATTAACAATTTGCGCTGAAAAAAGAGCGTATCAGGGTCAACGGTTTGACCAAATAGTTGCAATAAGCTAGTGCTATGAGCTTCAAAAGCGACATTTTCCAGCTTATGCTGCGCTAAAGTAACTTTACACTGCCGCGCATTGTCTGTTTGATGAACACTTATGTAACAACGATAATTTGCATCAGTAATTGCAATCATCAAGCATTTATCAATAAGAAAGTCTAACTCTTCATTGATTAATTCAGCCTTAAATAAATGATTGATGGCCCACGTTAACACTTTCTCTTGTATTGTATTTGGCAGCAATGCAAATGGGATCAAGGCATGCTTTGGAGCACGTTCTATCCCTTTTTTAATCATCAAACCCAATTTATCTTTTATCGTATTAGGCAATGGTGCAGTTATCTGAGACAAAATTATGGACATGTGTGTGACTTATTGGTTTTTAGATTGTGATACCAATATCTTGTATCCAATATTAATTATGAGTCTTGCGCTAGATCAATAAAAACCTTTAATAATTTAATTACCATGACGTGCGTTTTTCTCCCGCTAATGGCAATACAAGTTAATTTGGCAATAGTGGTTTTTATACTATTTGTAATTAAGGAATTGTTTTGGAATTGCTTTGTCCAGCGGGAAATTTATCTTCATTGAAAACCGCCATTGAAAATGGTGCTGATGCGGTTTATATAGGCTTAAAAAATGCGACAAATGCGCGTCACTTCGCAGGTCTTAACTTTACCGATAAAAAACTTGAACAAGCCGTACAAGTGGTTAAATCCAGTGGTAAAAAATTGCACTTAGCAATCAATACCTTTGCTGATGCCGACAACTGGCAATGTTGGCAACAAACAGTTGATTTAGCGGCTTCATTGGGGATTGATGCACTTATTATTTCTGACCTTTCAGTATTAGCTTATGCATCACAAACCTATCCTGACCTAGAATTACACCTATCGGTGCAAGCTTCAGCCACAAACAGTGAAGCAATCAATTACTATCAGCAAAATTTTAATGTAAAAAGAGTGGTGCTTCCACGTGTATTATCTATTCATCAAGTGAGACAGCTGGCGCGCACAACGTCGGTCGAGCTTGAGGTTTTTGCGTTTGGAAGTTTATGTATTATGGCCGAAGGTCGCTGTCATTTATCATCATACTTAACGGGCGAATCTCCGAATATGAATGGTGTTTGCTCCCCTGCTAAGTATGTACGCTGGCAAGAAACTGCTACTGGGCTTGAATCACGCTTAAATGATATTTTAATTGATGTATACCAAGCGGATGAAGCGGCAGGTTACCCCACATTATGCAAAGGTCGCTTTGAGGTTGATGGCAACAAATACCATGTTTTAGAGGAGCCCACCAGTTTAAATTCTATGTCTTTGTTACCCGAGCTAATGGCAATGGGAATTGCGGCAGTCAAAATAGAAGGTCGTCAACGCAGTAATGCTTATGTTAAGTCAGTTACAAGTACATGGCGACAAGCAATTGATCGTTGCGCCAGCACAAGTGATTTTTACATTGAACCGAGCTGGAATAAAGAACTTGCGGCACTTTCGGAGGGCTCACAAACGACACTGGGTGCTTATCACAAAAAATGGCAATAATTCGCGACTGGCATACTCAATTTAAATATTTTACGAAATCGTTTAAGGAATCTTCATGAAGTACGCATTAGGACCTGTGCTATATTTTTGGCCAAAGCAAACAATGGTCGACTTTTATCAGCAAGCGGCGCAAAGTGATGCCGATATTATTTATGTGGGTGAAACCGTTTGTTCAAAGCGCCGTGAATTAAGGGCAAAAGACTATTTAAATATAGCCAAGGAATTGTCAAGCACTGGCAAACAAGTGGTGTTATCAACTATGGTACTACTTGAAGCACCATCTGAAATAAACGAACTGAAGCGTTACTGCGACAACGGAGATTTTTTAGTAGAAGCTAATGATATGGCTGCTGTACAATTGCTATCGCAAGCAAAAATGCCATTCGTTGCCGGTAGCGCACTAAATATTTACAACCACCAAACACTCAAATTACTCTCTAAGCAAGGAATGACGCGGTGGTGTATTCCAGTAGAAATGTCTAAAGACAAATTACAAGCCATTGTTAATCAATGTCAAAGTCTTAATATTCGAGATGACTTTGAAATTGAAATAGTGGCTTATGGTCATTTACCTTTGGCTTATTCAGCGCGATGTTTTACTGCGCGCTCTGAAAACAGAACAAAAGATGAGTGTGAGTATTGTTGTATTAATTACCCTCAGGGCCGAATAACTAAGAGTCAAGAAGGAGAAGATCTCTTCGTGCTCAATGGTATTCAAACAATGTCTGGTGATTGTTACAATTTAAGTGCCCAGCAAAAGCAAATGCATGATCTTATCGATATTTTTAGAGTAAGTCCTGAAAGTGATGAGGCGTTTACTATTCTTAGCAAAGTTAAACAACAATTAGTGATTGCTAAAGAAAAGAACCATTCAAATGGTTATTGGCATCAAATAGCAGGTATTTCAACCCTTGAGATGTAAACTTCTCAATACGAAAGAGCTTAATTTCTAAAAATTAAGTAAGTATAATCGCGTGTAGTGGAGGTTTTTTACTTAAGCTTTAAGTCAACATCAAATTGTTTTGTTATCTTACCAGTGCTCTACTTTGCTCTACTTTGCTCAAATGCTTTAGGTTTTAATATTAGGAAGTGAGATATTGGCTTGTGCTCGATTGGCGCCAATTTTTTACTTATCTTCCCTACAATTGCTGAGAAAATGAATCAGCTGTTGCATTTTGTTACATTTCAATTCCAATGATCAGTAAATTGGACACACATATGTTGCTAATATTAAGTACGAAAGGAGCTAATTTCATTACTTTTAATGTCAGTATAGCGTCTTTACTAAATGCGAAAACAAACTAACAACTAAGCGCCAATCACGTTTGTTGACGTACCAAGGATTTTCATCAACAAATTAGGTGTGCAGAACACAAAAAACTCCGCATTCATTAAATAAGGATTTATCATGAACAGCAAATCAACTACTTTACGCAATCTCTTTGTTAGCATAATAATAGCGTCGTCATCGTCTTTTGCATCAGCCAGTCTAGAAAGTGGTTTACATTCAACGGTCAGTTTACTCACGGTACAAAACGTGGTAATGGCCAACTTTGATGCGACAAAGTCAATATCAGAATATCGCAAAGAAATGGATGATGCTGAAGATATCTTTTACGACGCGTACAACGCAAAAGTCGATGACGAAAAATATAAAATTAAGTGCCGCAAGGTAAAACGTAAAGGCAGTCGCATTAAATATAAAGAATGCCAACCTCAAAATGTTCGCGAGAAATTATCAGAAGAACAACGAGCTTCACTTTTGGCCGGTAGAGGTAATCCGAGTCAAGAAAGATTAGAGCATGCTGTAAAGGGTGAGCGTGAAGATGCTATGGCTTATTTAGAAAAAGTAGCCTACGACAATCCTGAAGTACTTGAAAAGTTACTTGCACTAAACGAAGCAAAAGCGAATTATCAAAGTGCGGTAAATGACCGCTAATACGGGATTAAAACAGCCTTATTGTTGATTAAGCTAAAGTTTAATAGGCACTCTTTAGCAAAAAATGTATTACGCTAAGAAATTACGATAGACACGCGGCGGTAACCGCCAACGGGAGCCTCTTCACGCTCTAGTGGGTGATTGGGCGCCAACTTAATCGTTTTTACTGACGAAAGTAGTGCCTGTAATGCAATGCGTAGTTGCAGGGTTGCGAGTAATCGACCTGGACATACGTGCTTACCAATCCCGTAAATAAGATTCGCTGCAGCATTACGTGCGGGATTAAACTGATTACTACCAAAAACGGCTTCGTCGCGGTTGGCTGAAGTCCAATTTAGTTTGACCCGAGCACCGCTAGGAATATCTTTACCTGCTATCCTAACGGGGCATGTGGTAATGCGCCGATTAGAAACAAACGGATCGTCAATGCGCAAAATCTCATCAATAATAGCTTCTACTTCGCTGTTTGTGGCTTCTCGAATCTGTTCTAGAAGTAAAGGCTGCTGAACAATATGAGCCACAAGCACACCCACACATAATGCAATAGAACCAAGGTCGCCGCCGGTGAAGTTGCGCAAAATAGAGACTATCTCTTCTTCGGTCAACAACTTACCGTTCACTTTTTCGCGACAAAGACGCGAAGTTACGTCGTTTGCGGCTGCGTTGTTTGCGGCGCGGCGCGGTAGAATAATTGAACGAATAATGTTATCAAATTGTGTCGCTACGTTCTCGGTCGCCCCGCGTTCTCCTGAACGAGTAGCGCTATGGTTCTCCTCCATCCACGTTAGCAGTTGCGATTCCAAATCGCTTGGCCAGCCTAACCACGCACATTGTGCGCGCACGGCAAACACCGCGCCAATTTCGCTCACCGCATCAATTTCTTTGTTTTTTGGTAATTGCGCCATTAATTGTGCAGCGACACGCTCGAAAGTAGGCACAAATGGCTGCAGCGCTTCATAGCTAAGATGCCTGTCTATAACGTCTCGAAACCCCGTGTGTATTTCACCATCCAGTCCATTGGGAACCTGCAGGTAACGAGAAACTTTATTAGAGAAGCTTTCGTGATCTAGAGCCGCAACTACCACATCACTATGTCTTAACAGCACCCATTCACCCGCTACGTTTCTTACAACGGGGTGCTTGGGCCTTAGTTCATCAGTATAAGCGCGTAAATCGCGCCCTGCGGCGGTCAAGTCATCAGGCATGTGGTCAGGCATCTAAAACTCGTTCTAATACGTAATGTAATAATCTGTTATTATAAACGAATTATTGAGAATTCTAAAGCCGGACTTATAAACTTAAATCGCATTAATATTATGTCTATGCTTTATACTCTAAATAGTTCCCCAACGGAGGCATTATGTTTATAAAGACCTTTAAATCAGAAGGCTTGTCTCACTTATCGTATTTAGTCGGTAATAATGGCCAAGCGGCGGTAATTGATCCACGCAGAGACTGTGAAATTTATGCTGAATATGCGGCAAAAGAAGGTGTTCGCATTACCCATATATTTGAAACCCACCGCAATGAAGATTTAATTTCAGGTTCGTCTATTCTGGCGAAACTCACCGGTGCAGACGTTTTTCACGGCCCTAACGCCGATGGAGAGGTGCGTTATGCTAAGGTCACTAAAGAAAACGATGAATTTGAATTTAGCAATTTGAAACTGCAAGTAATAGAAACTCCCGGCCATACCGATGACAGCATTTCATTCGTGTTATATGATACAGATTTCGGCAAAGACGCCGTGGCGGTATTTACTGGCGACGCCTTGTTTGTCGGTGATGTTGGTCGTACCGACTTCTATCCAGAGCGCGCTGAAGAAGTGGCTGGCATGCTTTATGACAGTTTACAGAAGCTTCAAGATTTGGGTGATCAAACACTGCTTTACCCAGCCCATGGAGCCGGTTCTGTATGTGGTGACAAAATGGCAGATCGGGAATTTTCCAGTATTGGCTATGAACGGCGTAACAATCCCATGCTAAAGATATCGTCGCGACAATCATTCATCAAGAAAAAACTGCAAGAGCATCATTATCAGCCTCCTTATTTTCGTCAAATGGAAAAACTGAATCTTAAAGGAGGCACGGCCGTTTCACGGATAAGCACGCCAACGGCGCTAACTCCTGCACAATTTAAAGATATAGAAAAAGATACCATTAGTGTAGATGTGCGCGCAATTAGCAGCTTTTTAGGCGCTCACGTGCCTGGAAGTTTATCACTTCCCACCTCCATGATTTCGGCATTTGCCGGTTGGTTTTTAAAATCAAACGATTCTATTGTGCTGGTAGCAGCAAGCGCAAACGAAGCGGCCACAGCAGCTCAGCATCTTTCTCGTATTGGCTATGACAATATTGCCGGATACCTAGCGGCAGATATGCCGCAATGGTCTGCTCAAGCAGAGCAATTTGAGTCGTTAAGCGTGATTAACTTAAAGGAATTTAAAGCGCTTCGTAAAAATCCACCCCAAAACTGGCATCTGTTAGACGTTCGCGGTAAAACCGAAGTAGACAACATGCCTATTGAACAAGCAGTTCATCATTATGTTGGACTAATTGGCAAGGAAAGCAAAGAGTTAGACTTGGCAAAACATTATACTTTAATGTGCGGAAGTGGCGCTAGAGCCACCATTGCTGCGTCAGTATTAATGCGGGAAGGCTTTACTAATGTGGATGTCTTTCTGGGTTCGGTTGGCGCACTAATGACCGACAAATAATGAATAAGCGCCAAAACGACCTACACCTGATGTGAAAACCTAGTCCAAACCCGTTAATTGAGAACGTGAAAAGCGTTCTCAATTAACGGAATTTGACGTTAGCGCGTTCTATCTTATTTATACTCTGCTGGTTTACCTTTAGAATCTGACTTAAGGATGAACTCGCGCAAATCATCATTTGCACTTTCTAGATCAGCACGGCGCAGATACATCATATGACCACTGCGGTATCCTTTAAAATCAATACGATCACTCATTTGGGTGCTGGGATCTAAATGCCACATATTGTATTTCGCATCAAAATAGTTTGTCGCACCATCAAAGTACCCAGACTGGATTAACACGTTCAGGTAAGGGTTTTGTGCCATGGCTTGGCGCAGTTGTTTACCCGTGTTGTTGCCACTGCGATCCCATGGGTGTACCGGACCAAACATGTTGTATTTAATATCGGTAACGAACTTAAGCTCTTCGCGCAGGTAATAGTTAATAGCGGGCGTGAATGAATGTAACCACGAGGTTAGTTCTGCATTGTAGTCAGGACGATCACCTGAACGCTTTTCTTCGAGGCCTAAATAACGAGAATCAAGACGACCGATTGTACGATCGCGGTCGCGCAATAGTTCTTTCCAAAAAAACCATGTACTGGGTGAAAGATTGTTATCTAAAACGGCTTGCTTTGAAAGGCCTGAATAATACGCCACCCGCTCTGCCATTTTGTCTCTTGCCTCACCGTTTAACATGGCACCTTTAGCCAGTGCTGGTAAGTATTGATCAAGTGCAAAGTTTTCGACTTCTTGCAGCATCTCTTCTAAATCTTTAGATTGCAAAGCGTCGGGTAAAGCGCCGTGATACCATGCGGCCGCAGCAAAGTACGGTAATTGGTTTGCTTGTTTCACAGGGCCGTCACGGTCTAGTCCTATATCGGTAGGTGACACTAAAACAACCCCGTTTAAGTACATCCACTGACTGTTTTGCAGTTCTAGCGCAAGGCCTGAAACTCGCGTCGTTCCATAGCTTTCACCAATCAAGTATTTAGGTGACTGCCAGCGATTTACGCGTGACGTAAACGTATTCATCCACTCCGCTAAATATTTGATATCTGCGTTTACACCAAAAAACTTTTCTTTTTGCACCTCGCGCGTGGGCATTTCATCTTTTTCGTTTGGCAATACACGTGAATAACCTGTGTTAACGGGATTAATGAAAACAATGTCGGCAACATCTAAAATGGAATGAGGGTTATCTTGCACGCCATAAGGTTGAACTGGATAACCTTCTTCACTCAGGTTTAATACTTTTGGACCTGTATAGGCAATGTGCATCCAAACCGACGCAGATCCCGGACCTCCATTAAAAGAATAAACGATGGGTCGAGTTCCACGGTTTTCAACGCCTTCGCGCTCATAGTAGGTGTAAAAAAGTGATGCTACTGGTTTGCCTTCGTCGTCCCACACAGGCTGAGTGCCAACAGTTGCGGTATAACTTACCTTTTTACCTTTAATTTTTACACTGTGCTTAGTTACCACTTGGGTGTCAATTGGTAACGTTCTATTGTGATTAACTACGGCTTCTTCTGCCATAACCGGCACTAAGCTTATTGCGCAGCCTATTAAGGCTACAGAAGCAATGAAAGCGAAACTCTTTCGCATAAGGTTTTTCTCCAATATTACAAATATTGGTCTCAGAGTACCAAACAGTGACAGATAAAAGCAAAAGCTTATTCAGCAATTGCTTTATCCAAATGCCAAAATCAGATTAGTATTTACGCTTGGCAATTAACCACAACGCGCCCTCTTATTTTACCATCCATGAGCAACTCAGCATTCTCAATGACTTGTTCCAATGTAATTTCAGCTGAAATTTTGTCAAGGTAATCACTTTCTACTAATGTTGCTAAACGGTCCCAAGCTTCAATTCGATCGGCTTTAGGACGCATAACACTATCAATTCCAATAAGCTTTATCCCTCGTAAAATGAAAGGGGCGACTGATGCAGGAAAATCCATGCCTTGCGCCAAACCACAGGCAGTTACTACACCACCATATTGCAACGAAGCACAAACATTCGCCAATGTATGGCTGCCCACTGAATCTATCGCGGCAGCAAATCGTTCTTTTTGCAAAGGTTTGCCCGCTGCCGACAGCTCATTTCTATCGATGACATCGCTAGCGCCTATGGCTTTCAAATAGTCACTCTGCTCTAAGCGACCTGTAGCTGCAACCACCTTATAGCCAAGCTGATTCAGTAAATAAATAGCAAAGCTACCTACGCCGCCATTCGCGCCAGTCACTAATACTTCACCTGAATCGGGCGTTATGCCCTGCTTTTCTAGCGCTATAACGCTCAACATAGCAGTATAGCCAGCAGTGCCTATTTGCATTGCTTGCTTTGCGCTGAGCTTAGCGGGTAATGCGATTAACCAATCACTCTTAAGCTTGGCCTTTTGTGCAAGACCGCCCCAATATTTTTCTCCTACGCCAAAACCATTTAAAATAACCTTGTCGCCTGGTGCAAAGTCATCACTGTCAGATGCAGTAACCTGACCGACTAAATCGATACCCGGTACCATCGGGAACTGCCTTACAACAGGGCCTTTACCAGTTATAGCCAATCCATCTTTATAATTTAAGGTACTGTATAAAACATCTATTGACACGTTTTCACTGGGTAAATCGCTTGAACTGATAGTAGTTAAATTGGCACTATACTTACCATCTTCTTTATTAATCACAATTGCTTTGATTGTATTACTCATATATTTTTCCTTTTACATTAATTGTCTTTATAAAATATAACATCTGCTAATTCTGGAGAGCGCGCAAAAAAGTGTTCGTATATAAGCGTAAAGGTTGGCTTGACTGCGTTAACTTCGAACGCATAACTGCCCCCTCCCAACCAATCCAAAAATACTCGCTCATGTCGCTAGTATTAATATCTGCTGCAATACTTTGCTGCTGATACGCTTCATCCAAACAGTTTTTAACGAGCGTCTGCCACGCAACATAACTCTGTAATAAACGCGTTCTAAACTCATCACTTAAATGATTCAGCTCTTGATTCAGATTACCCACCAAGCAGCCGCGCTTATACTGATACTTCCGCATACCTTCAATAGCGCTAGACGTAAAGCTATGCAATCTTTCCAGCGGAGGTAAATCTTTGTTGAGTAAATGATATCTTAACTTCGCGATAAAAAATTCATCATAAGATTCAAGTACGGCTAAGCCAAAAGCCTCTTTGCTATTAAAGTAATGATAAAACGACCCCTTTGGCACACCCACGGTCTTTAGAATCATATCTAGTCCTGTTGCACTAAATCCGAACTCAGTCAAAATAGCTAAGCCCGTTTGGATAAGCAGCGCTCTAGTGTCAGCTTTTTCTCTGGCCACTTTGGGTGGACGACCTCGTCTGGGCGTTTTTTGCGTTTGTGTCATCAGTGGTTTTTATCTTGCACATTTGCCATACGCATATATTAGACCGATCGTATTTAATTAATCAAGCTTTAATTTTAATTTCCTATTTAATTTATTGATTGTTTAATGACGCTATCGCTTATATCGATAATTGTGCTTGTTTAGTGCTTACGTATTTACTACTGTTATCAATTATCTATTCGTTTGAGATTAGGACAATTCCGCTGATCTTTTTCTGACGTTATTTAATGACGAAGTAAACCAAGTTAAAAATTGAGCGTACTCATACTATGCAAGAAAATGTAGAAACATCAAAAATAGGCATCTGGATGTTTGTCGCCGCGTGGGTTGTAGGCCTTGGACTTTTAGTCGCCTACTTTTCAGGTGTGCTTGATCGCAAATATAACCCTAACCAAAGTCCAGAATCTATAGCGACCCAAACAGGAGTTGAAGTGGTTCTCAAAGCTAATCGTATGGGTCACTATGTGCTATCTGGCGAGATTAATGGTGAGCCCGTAATTTTTTTACTTGATACCGGCGCCACCAACGTTTCTGTTGGTGCCCACTTGGCAAGTCGACTCAACTTACAGCCAGGGCAACGCTTCACGGCGCAAACCGCAAATGGCACAGTAACTGTTGCTCATACGTTAATTTCGGAACTCAAAATAGGCGATATCACGCTCTACAATGTAGATGCTAACCTTAACCCCGGAATGAAGTCAAACGAAGTGCTACTAGGTATGAGTGCACTAAAACATTTGGAATGGACGCAACGTGGAAATACACTGACCTTGCGCACTTTTTAATATAAAAGATGCGCTAGATCAAAATATTAATAATTTAAAGAAGTAAGCTAAGTTTATACTATAACGGAGATAGCTATGACAAATAAACACGTTTTCGAAGCACTAAAAGCGAAACAACAAGCACTGCTCACTAGGATTGATGCAATAGAAAATGATTTTAAAAAGGGTCGTTCGCAAGACTTCGCAGACCAAACCACGGAAAGTGAAAACGATCAGGTATTAGACGAGATACATCATGAAACAAAAACAGAATTAAGTATGGTTAATGAAGCACTCAATCGACTAGAGCAAGATCTTTACGGCATATGTTCGGTATGTGAAGAACCAATTAATCCGGAACGTTTGAACGCGCTGCCCTATACCACTATTTGTATTGAATGTGCTTCATAGTAAAATACTAACATTGAATACAAAGCGCTCCCGACTTGGCCTCTAAGTCACCCACTATCCAAACTTGTTCGAACGGATGATTCAAAGGCTGCACAATTTGGTCACTCGCAAATTTAATTTTTTCAGTGTTCCAACCAGGGTGGGCGTTTCGGATTACCAACCACGCATGCTGGCTAGCGTATTGCTTATGAGATTTTTGCTCGAGTATTCGATTTAGCGCACTGACGAGTCTTTGCTCTGTGGTTGAATTTATTTGTTGCTTCACAAGTTCACGCCTAGTGTGTTCGCCAAGTTCTTTTCCAAGTATTGCCATGGCTTCTTGCTCTGTTCCATACAAATGCGCAATTTCTATATCAATTTTATTTCCGTCAAGCAAACAAGAAACATCGGGTTTTGACGGTTGATTGTTCGATAGGAAGGTCAACTGCTTGGTAAACGTGATGTTGTACCATTTAATAAACACCTTAGTTGCCTGTTTTTCCCAAGCGACTTTGTCGCCATCGGTAATAGTAAGCTGGTTAATGGGGGATTTTTTGTTCAATTAGCTTCATCTGCTCCATTTAGTACTTCAATTTACGCTTTCACTTTTGGGAGTATGTAACAAAATTAGTGAATGTGCCAATAAATGCAAGCTAGTATCGAGCAACACCCCAAAGCCTTGTAAATAAAAAGCGACTTGAAGCAGTAATACTTAATTGAAAACTTCTCGCCAGTGGATAGTGCGGTCGTCGCCCCTATACACGCCAAAACTAACGGTTGCAGCCGGATTTTCAATATACAGTCCAGCTTCATTATTTCCTTGCCTATTCCAATTGTACTGAAGCCAAGGTGGCACATCTATGTTCAAGGTTATATCTCCTTGGTTACCTTCTCCTGGTGCTGAAAGCACAATATTGGCTTCGCCCGCACTGAAAATGTAGTCACCAGGGGTAATAACACTGGTGGATGCTGGTGCTAAACTAATATCAGTGATGCTTACCTGATTACCCGTATTAAAGGCGGTAAAAAAATCCATGCTATTGCTTACAAAAATGTCACCATTCCAGTATTGCGTTAGCATTAACGCACTAATTGGAGAGGTTTCAGGGCCAAAACTATTTTCTAAGTACCAGCGGCCAAATCGTACTTCTTCACCAAGTGGTCTTAATGCCAATACGCCATTAGATTCGTCAGCATCAATATCAATAGCTGCAATATTATCACTGTCGATTATTGACGTAATGGAAAGTACTATATCACTCACAAAAGGCGCCACTAGTGCATTCGCGTTGCGCGTATAAACGAAGTGATCATCCAAGGCGTATTGATAGGTGAGCACACCCGCACTCTGGGTCAACGAGGCGGTATTAAGTGTCGCGACTAATTCAAGTTTGTTTGCTGCATCCGCACCAAGTTGTATTTCATCTGTAAGTGGAATAGTTCTCAAAATGTCAGATACCTGCAGTTTAACAAAGTCATTGGTATAATTGAGTGTTGTACTACCCGATAGCGCTTTTGCGGTAATGTTAAATTCAGGCGTTACCAAATAAGATAGCTGACCGATAGTAGACGTGTTTGTGGTCATCTGACCGCTATATACGAAAGAATTCCCACTGTCCAAAACACCATTTTCATTGACCTGCAGGTCAAAATAAGCCGGCGTAAAACGCCCTATATTTTGGCTGGTCGCGGCAGCAATGGTTTCCCCGAAATAATTGTTAATTGGAGGTGTGGCAGTAATTGTAAATACGCCAACCTCGGATACTGATTGGCTCAATTCTGTATGAACACCATTATCGCTACTAGTAAAGTCAATGCTATCTACGGCTAGCGACACTGGGTTGCCAAGCAAGGGCGCAACACTCTGAATAGAAAGCGGAATATTGTTCATTTGAAAATTAGGGGTAACGCTGCCGTCACTGCAGGCCGCGGTGACAGTTAAATTAAATGATGCCTCGGCTTTCGTAAATGCTGAACACGACGCATCACCCGCGCTACAATCGGCGTTTACATCAGGGCTTGCGACTACTAGCATGGCAGGGCTAACAACGGTTGTCACCGCAGATGATGCGAGTCCAACGTTTGCCGCGTCACTTACTTCAATACTAATTTGGCCGGCATCTGTGTACATAAAATCAAGCGTGGCGTAACCATTAGCATCAAAATTAATAGTTCTATTTTGCACGTTTGCAGCAGCCGCCATTGTGTTATTAGCCAATAGAGGTAGCTTAGTTCCTGTTTGTGGATTAGCGTAGTTAAAGATAAAGTCTACAGATTGTTCACCAGTATAGGCGGGCGCACAACTGCTATTGTTGTCACTTAATTTAACGGCTTTAATCGTTAAGTTAGCGTTTGTACACGCATTATGATTATTTAGTGTCAGTAAATACCCACTATCAAAAAACGTTAAGTCACAGTTTGGCTCGCATGTAAATGGATACTGCGCAAAAATGTCAGGTGTGGCGATTAGGCTGACAGTTTCGGCCGTTGTGTGACTTAAGTCAACGTTAGTCGTTTCACCTGCAACAATAGTGATTGGATTTTGACTCCACGTTGAGTTTGCACCCGTTGCCGATAATGTAACGCTAACATCGCTAGGATATAACTGCGTACAGTCGGCATTTTTACACGCTTTTAGCGTCAATGTTTCAGGACTGCAGGTTAAACCACTGCCATCGTGTTCAATTTGAATATGGTGAAGCGGAACAGTACATGAGCGAGTGCTGTTCATTAAATAGTTGATTTCTGCAGGTATTAGCGCAATTGGTCTTATATTGACTTCATCTATAGCGCCATCAAATACGTTATTTTCGTTCAAAGATGAAAACAAATTACCGATGTAAAAATCACCGTCGGTATCTGGAATATGGCTACTTGTCTCTGCAAAAGTACCGTCAAGTACTCCATTGACATATAATTTGACTCGCTGAGAGACAACTTGCGTACCATCAAAAACAAGCGCAATGTGATACCAAGTATCTGCGTTAAATATTGTATTGGAAACAAAGCGGTCATTACTACCATCAATATCTATATTTAAACGATTACCCTGGGTGTTGGTAAAAAACGCAGCGTAAGATAGCTCTCCGTTAACCCCCGCTCCTTGCGAAAATATTCCTCTTGAGTTAGCCCCGTTTGTTTGATTGAAGCTACTTGCCTTTATCCAAGCAGTGACGGTTACTTGATCAAGCTCATCTAAGGTATCCCCGGTATTTACACGGACATAATCGTCAATACCGTCAAACTCTCCATAAGCGCACGTTCCAGGGTCGCTCGTAATCGCAGAATTTTGCTTCGAAGTTTTGGGAATCTCGCCCGAATTAAAGCCAAGGGCATGGCCATTGTAACCACTGCCAGTACTATCTATTACCTCATCGTTTGCACCACTCCAACTGGTTTCATCCATTCGCCATTGCGCACTTTTACAGATCCCTGTGTTGACGCCAAAGTCTGACGCAGCTATATAAGATGAATTACCATGATTATTAAGGCTATGAAAACGGAACACTTGAGTAACCGTTGGTTCAAAATCAAAAGTTTGAATATCGGCAATTTTTTCAGCGCTAAAAATGTAGCTTGGCGTAATTGCCGTGCCTAGTAATTTAAAGTCTGCTAACCCTGTATAATTGCCACCATAATTCTTTATGGTGTGGATGCGCACGCCAATAATACCTGTCACTGTATCTTCATTGTCTAAGACAATATTATATGCTTGGGCAGAATTGGGCAGCGTAAACGTGTGGGAAGGTGTAACGGAGGGACCTACCACTTCAAACTCTTGGATACCCGTATAAGCATGATCACCATAATTGCTGATAGTCGTTAACTTAACGGCTGTTACATTTGTTGGAATATCGGCTGGATTGAGCGCAAATGATTGCGCATTACCATGCTTAGCCGCAGTAAATATTGTACTTTTACTGACAGAGTCACCAAGCAGTTTAAATTCTCTAGCGCCAATATATTCAGGGTCACCATGGTTATTAATGGTCATTAATTTTACATCAGTGACATCAACAGGCACGTCTTCGCTATCTAAGGTAAAGGTTTCCCCTTCACCATGCATAGCGGCATTAAACGTATAGTTTTCGGTTACCGATTGGCCCTGTATTTTAAATTCACTCGCGCCAATATATGATGAGTCACCGTGATTATTAATGGTTCGTAAGCGAACATCTGTCACATCAATGGGCCGGTGTGCAGGGTCTATTACAAACGTTTCCCCGTCTCCATGCATAGCCGCGCTAAACGTAAAAGACTGACCGAGAGAATCACCCGAAAATGTCAGTTCTTTTGCACCTGTATAGTTACTGTTACCGTAGTTACTTAGCGTTCTAATTCGCGCCGCCGTAACATTACTAAGAGGAGCAATAGACCACATTTTTGCGCTGCTATTCATATCCGCGGTAAACACAGTGCCACCCAGTGGAGAGTTGATAGCTTGCCAATTGCCTCCTGCAATTTGAATATCAATCTCAAACGTTTTTACGGAAACATCGTTGTTACCGAAGTTAACAAAGGTAATTTTATCTAGGTTAATGCTATCGCCACTATTGCCGTCACCGTTAGTATCAAAAGCAAACGCTAAGGTGTTAATTGGTTTTGATGAGAGCCAACTGCTATTTGTATCGCCATCATGAATACGTGTTGCGCTATATGATGTTGAGTTATATTCGCTGTCAATGTGACTTAAACTGGCACCGTTGGCGGATAATGAGAACGGATAGTCGGATTCACCAGCATTTGATCCCGGCACGGGTAACTTTCTCCAGTTAATATTGCTCGCTGTTTTTACCTCAACCTGAAACTGATTGATGGATCTGCTATTAGCCCCATAATTCACAAGTTGAAAACTTTTAAGTGTAAACAGATCTTGGTTGCCTAAAGTAAGCCCGTCTTGATCTAAATCGAATTGGAAATCTAGAATATTATTACCTTTTGATGACAACCACCTACTGTTTAGGTCTCCATCGTGAATATTTTTTGCAGCCCAGCTGGATGAGTTATGTTGACTATCTATGGCAACTAATACACCACCTTGATGAGATAAAGCAAAATTATAATCATCGGTTCCAATCAACGAACC
>RCMY010000672.1_pt1 | contig 32531 bp, 29 predicted proteins | sample 2041341 | NCBI WGS metagenome assembly RCMY01 (sample SAMN09708234, study PRJNA481090) | Marine sediment metagenome, whole genome shotgun sequencing project. | reverse complement strand
AATTTTAAGGAACTGCGGCGCATTGCGAAGTCCATTTTCCTATTAACTTTTTTGTTGGATATTCTTTTCGCGGCCTTATTTTTGCTCGGCCGCCATTGGTTTCCCACCCTGTATCTCGATGTCGACGATGTGGCGAACATAGCCGATAATACCGAAGTGATCACTTTGGCCGCTGAGCTACTCTTGGTTGCCGCTTTTTTCCAGATTTCCGATGGGTTACAAGTAGTGGTGTTGGGCGCGTTACGTGGGTTGCAAGATGTCAAGATTCCCACTTTGATAACTTTCGTTGCCTATTGGGGCGTCGGTTTTCCGGTGATGTATTATCTCGGCCTCCGTACTGGGCTAGAAAGTACCGGTATCTGGATCGGACTCCTCGCAGGCCTGACCGCTTCGGCGATTCTGTTGTATATTCGCTTTAATTATTTGACCAATAAGTTGATAAGGGAGAAGGAAATTGGAGTTGGAAAAATAATAGACTAGGTATTAGTGAATTAGTAGAGTAACAAAATGAAATCATTTAGACTTCTTGTTTGGAACCGATATTTTCGGCTTTTGTGCCCTAATGAATTCATTTTATGGTTGCATAGTCTTAGGTATGGAACTTAAAAATTAGGGTGTAAAACCTGCCGGCAGACAGGTGTGAAAATCGAAAGTAGAAGGATTATCTCTGCTGAGCAACATCCCCATAGCAACTATGAGGATGCACAAAACAAAGGATCGTAACTTGAAATAAAAATTCAAAAAAATATTCTTCCCATATCCCTCAAATCGGTAAGTGCAGCGCGTCGCCTTGCGAGCGGGTAGGGGAGTTTCTTTAAATCAATAACATGGAATTCCCAAAATTTCTATTAGGCGATAACACTGATTATCCCACAGCCGTATTTATCGTCCATACCGAATATCCGAGATTTATCATAAACCTCGAGAACGATGAGGTAGAATGGCTCGAAGATTTTTCTAAGGAAGATGAAGAAGAACTGAAATCGGAAGCCGAGAGCCTTATCGAACAGGCGAGCAGGTTTTATGATCGGGAAGTTTCCCGCTACGAAGAATAGGGGGGAAGTAGTCTTAGATTTTTATTTGGTAAGGAGGATAGCGGATTTGTGGTCGTGCGAAGTCATTTTTTAATTGCATTGCAAGGCTGTAATCAAAAGAAATAGAGTTGCAAAAGGCGATATTCGCAGGTAGAACAAAACCCGAGATACGTTCAATATGCTGAATGATTTGATACATTACGACAAAGAACTGTTTCTCTTCCTGAACAACCTGGGCAATGAAACCTGGGACGGGTTTTGGCTCTTAATGACCGATAAGGTAGGGTTCGTCAACATTGCCGTTTATGTCTTGCTCTTACTCTTGACGTACAAGGTTTTTGGATTAAAAAAAACCGCTATTGCGGTGGTAACGGTGGTTCTAATGATTGCAGCGACCGATCAATTGGCCAATCTTTTCAAATACGGAGTGGCACGTCTGCGACCATGCTATGACCCTGAAGTCAGCGAAGCCATGCGATTGGTCAAAAGTCATTGCGGAGGCAAATTCGGCTATTTTTCCGCCCATGCCGCGAACCATTTTGCGGTAGCTTTTTTCTTTACCTTATTGTTGAAACCAAAATTGCGCTACATAGGAATTTTCCTGATGTTCTGGGCGTTTTTGGTCGCTTATAGTAGGATATATATTGGGGTCCATTTTCCTTTAGATGTCCTCTCCGGCGCGGTAATCGGTCTGATTTTAAGTGGGTTATTCGTAAAGTTCTTTATCTTTGCCATTGCTAAGTTCCCCAAATGATCCCCAACCGCAGGTACAACTTTTTATTGGTCTTGATCATATTGGTGTATATCGCCGGTACGTTCGTCACCTTGATGGAGAACGACTCCGCACAGTTTGCGGTCATGGCCATGCGCATGTATCAGGAAAATGATTTTGTCAACCTGTTCAAGGGTTCCGAGGAGTATTTAGACAAGCCCCACTTGCATTATTGGCTCTCGGCACTTTCCTTTAAACTATTCGGATTATATGACTGGGCCTACCGCATTCCCGGAATCTTGGTGACACTGTTGGGCGCCTACAGTTGCTACGGTTTGGGTAAACTACTCTACAAAGTTGATACCGCGAAACTGGCGGCTTTGATTTTTATGACGTCACAAACTATTATGTTGTCCGCTACCGATGTCCGCACCGATGCCGTACTTACCGGTTTTACCATTTTCGCTATCTGGCAATTGGCTACCTACATAGAAAAAGGATCGCTCACTGCTATCATGTTGGGGGCATTGGGCGCCGGACTTGCGTTTTCCACCAAGGGGCAGATTGCCTTGCTGGTTATAGGTATTGCGATGCTTTGCCATTTGGCGTATACCCGAAAATGGGTCGCACTGGTCAACTGGAAAGTAGTAATAGCCTTGCTTGTCTTTGTCTTGGCCATCACACCGATGCTCTATGCGTATTATCTACAGTTCGATATGCATCCAGAAAAGATTATTCGCGGCAAGGGAGACCGTAGCGGTATCTTCTTTATTTTCTGGGAGCAGAGTTTCGAACGTCTCAGTGGCGAGGGCATGGGTACGAATAGCGGTGACTATTTCTTCTTCTTCCATACCTTTCTTTGGGTATTCGTTCCTTGGACGGTTTTGGGAATCGTTGCCTTTGCAACTAGGATAAAAACGTTGTTCAAAATGAAATTCGCCTATACCCCCGAGTACGAGTTTTTGACTTTGGGAACGATAGGGCTGTTTTTCTTGATTGCCAGTTTTTCGCAGTTCAAACTGCCGCATTACCTGAATATCATTATTCCCCTGTTCTCGGTACTTACTGCATCCTATATTTATGAACTGTACAAATCTACCCGAACCAAACCAGCAAAAACTTTGTTGGGTGTTCAGTATTTTATTCTAAGCGTTGTTTTTGTTGCAACCCTGTTTATTTGTTTTTATGTGTTTCCGTTCAAACACATCTATGCGTCGATATTGCTTATTACCCTATTATTGGTAATCACTTATTTTTGTTTGAAACGTGAAGCCTATTACCGGCGTATCATTACGCTATCGGTCTACAGTTCACTGTTATTGAATGCTGTATTGAACCTGCATTTTTATCCGAATCTATTGAACTATCAAGCTGGTTCGCACATGGCCGAGGTGGTGGCCGAAGAACAGATTCCCGTTGATAATATCTATAAGTTAGGGGACTTTCATACCTGGTCGTTGGATTTCTACAACCAAAGACCGGTAGCTGTTATATCTCCCCAGAAGCTGAAGAAAAAACATGACTTCTGGCTCTATGTTAGCGATAACGAAATTCAAGAACTGCAGAGCCAAGGTTTTGATTGGGATCGACAGTACACCAAACCCCATTTCAGAATTACACGGCTGAGCAAGAAATTTCTGGACCCCTCGACCCGCAAACGTACGTTGGACAATATGCATTTGATTCACATTTATTAGAGAGCTCGGCAGTAGCGATTAAACCCTACATTTTTACTGCTTACCGCTGCTGCCACTGCTTACTGATAACCCCAGTTTCTTGAAATGAAAATAAATCCCCAAAAGTGAAACAAAAGCGGTGATAAGGAAAAAGGTCATACTGATACCGATGGAAGTATCTTGGTCCAGTCCTAACCAAATGGCCCCATAATAAAAAGTCACTTCGCGGCTGCCGATTCCTCCTATGGTCAGGGGTACTACGGAAACAATCGAGGAAATCAAGAACACAAAGAGATACGCGAGAATATGATTTTCTATGGATAAGGCACATAGGATACAATACAAACTGATCAGTTGCAAGCCTTGCACTACAGCGGAATAACCGATAGATTTCCAAAAAACGGGATATACATAACCGAAGAAGCGTTTGCTGAGCATCCAAAATATAAGTAGCCCGAGCAACATGACCAAGCCAATAAGGATGCGATAATCGTTTAACAACCGGTCTTTAAAAAACATGGCCAATAAGCACGCGTAAAGGAACAGCAGTAGCATTCCGCTTAACCGGTCTAAAAGCAGCACCGACACTACTTTTTTGGTACGGACCTCGAACTTTTTCTTTATGAGATAGCCTTTGTAGGCGTCCCCACCGACACCACCGGGAAGAAAAAGATTGTAGAACATACCCAACAGGTAGAGTTTCAAATTGCTTTTTTGGGTGAGTAATACATCGAGTTGATGAAAATATAGGTTGAGCCGAAAGGCCGAAAAGACTTTTGAGGCAATGAAGAAAACCAGGGCTAGACCGATGTAACCTGGATGTGATTTTTGAAGGACGCCCCAAACTTCCCCAAAATCGACCTTGGTAAAAACAAAATAGACCAATAGCAGACTGATGGCGATTTTGAGCAGGGCTATCCCTTTTTTACGCCACATTGCCACCGACGGATATTTTTCGAATACGGAACGGCCTTTTTTGCTGCGATTCATAATAGGTGCGAATCAACAACTCCATAACGATACCGATAGTAAAGAGTTGAATGCCTGCTAGAATGAACATCAGTCCAAAAATCAGCAAGGGCCGCGAACCGATGTCCTCGCCAAAACCGAACTTCATAATCAGTAAATAGATATTGATCAGCACACCGATAATGATCAGAAAAAATCCAAAAATACCGAAGAGATGTATAGGCCTTTGAAAGTATTTGCGGATGAACAATAAAAGCATCATATCGGCCACGACCTTGAACACGCGTTCGAGTCCATATTTCGATACGCCCGAATGTCGGGCGTGGTGCTTCACAGGTACTTGCTTGATTTGTGCGCCTTCTAGGTGGGCGAGCAGCGTGATGAATCGGTGCATTTCCCCGTACAGGTTTAGGTCTTTCGCCACATCCCTCTTAAAGATTTTAAGGGCGCATCCGTTGTCCTTGATATCGAGTTGTGTTACCCGACGTACCAAAAAATTAGCGATTTTTGAGGGAATTTTTTTTCCAAGGGAATCCTGCCGTTTTTGCCGAATACCGGTTACCAAATCAAAATCTTGGTTCACGGCGAATTCCAGCATCTGCGGGATATCGCTAGGGTCGTTTTGCAGGTCTCCGTCCATCGTAATGATATATTCCCCTTCGGCGTAATCGATGCCTGCAGCCAGGGCCAAGCTCTGTCCGTAATTCTTTTTGAGGGCAATGAGATGCACTTTACTATCTTTCATGCCATTTACTACGGATCGGGTGGCATCCGTCGAAAAATCGTCGATATAGATAATCTGGTAATCGTAACCCTCGAGAGCCTCATGGATTTTTTGCGTTAAGGGCAAGACGTTATCGGCTTCGTTGTAGAGTGGTATGACGAGGGAGAGTAGCGATGAGGTTACGGGATCAAAATGCATGGTCTGTGTATCGATTTACGGACAAATTTAGCTTTTGTTTTTAAACATACCTATCAATTGTTCCGCGGCGTGGAACGGGGAGATGGTATCGGCCATCACTTTTTCGACGAATTTCTCGATTTCGGCAGCGATGATTTCGTCTTGGAAAAAATCGGATTTCAAGCGTTGTTCAATGGACTCGTAAAGCCAATTTTTGTTCTGCCGCTTGCGTTTTTCTAAAAAATGTCCCGATGTTTTATTTTGTTGGATGTTGTCTTGAATCATCTTCCAGATTTCGTCGATACCTGAATTTTCGGTAGCGGAACAGGTCAATACTTTCGGAATCCACCCGTTTTCCTTTGGTGGATATAAGTGCAGCGCCCTTTTAAATTCCTTGGCTGCCGCCTCTGCCTTTTTGATATTGTCGCCGTCCGCTTTGTTGATTACTAAGGCGTCGGCCATCTCTACGATACCCCTTTTGATACCTTGCAACTCGTCGCCGGCACCGGACAGTTTTAATAATAAAAAGAAATCGACCATACCGTGAACCGCCGTCTCACTTTGTCCGACTCCCACCGTCTCGATGAGCACGACATTGTAACCTGCGGCCTCACATAAAATGATGGTCTCCCGCGTCTTGCGGGCGACCCCGCCTAAGGTTTCCCCCGATGGTGAGGGACGGATAAAGGCATTGGGGTTTTTAACCAGTTCCTCCATACGGGTCTTATCACCTAGAATACTGCCTTTGCTCTGTGTGCTGGTGGGATCAACGGCCAATACCGCCACGCGATTTCCCTGAGCGGTCAGTAGGCCGCCTAATGTTTCGATAAAGGTGCTTTTTCCTACGCCGGGTACTCCGGTTATACCGATGCGGATGGTATCCCTTTTTTGGGATAGGCATTGTTGAACGATATCATTGGCCTTTTCGAGATGGTCTTTACGGTTGCTTTCGACCAAGGTGATGGCTCTGCCTAGGGAAGAGGTGTCTCCTTTACGTATGCCTTCCACCAAAACATCCACAGAAGGCAGGCGCTGCCTTACCTTTTGAATTTTTGATATCCCCTCGTCATCTATCTTTTCGTGTGCGCTCAAGCTTATTTGTTGATGGGTACTTTTACTAGGGTATGGTCCCAAGAGATATCCATATAAAGTTGCTCCGTATCCGTAAACTCGATAGTAAAATTTTCTACGGTTTGCGAAGTCGCTTCCACCGATACGTCGACGTTGACCACGTCTTTTTCAGATGCCCGGGTCGTTTCCTTGCCGCCACTGAGAATGGTGACCCCCCAGTCAGGAACGTCGGTATTGAAGATGACCGACCAACTTTCCTTGCCCGGTTTAGTCCATAGCGAATACGTGCCGGCCGGTAGGGTTTTATCAATAATGCGTATATCGGTAGCCGTGGTGAATGTGGTCGGTTCGTTCGCCCCGGTGCGCCATACGACATTATAAGGCACTAGGTCGCCAAAGATTACCCGGCCTTTTTTAGCGGGGCTCGAATAGTTTACCGAGAGGTCCAGACCGTTTTGGCTGTAGGTAACGGTATCTTCAGGACTAATTTTTTTGGTCTGCTCGCGCATATAGGGACCCAGAACAAAGAAAAATAACAGGCCCAATACGGCCAGCACGATTAAAATCCATTTTAGAATTTTCATGATAATTGTTTTAGTTGGATGTATGAAGAATCTAATTTACGAATAATACGCGTGCCATTTATAAATTCTGGATTTTTGACAATCCTGCCTGTCCTCGCATACGGGTTTCTATTTGAACTCATTTAGACTTTTAGTTTGGAATCGAGAATTTCGGCTTTTGTACCCTAATAAAGGCTTTTTTGAGCAGCATAGCCGTAACTGCGGTGCGAGGAAAAGACAAGATTAGGATGCAAAATGTGAAATTCGCAGGTAAAAGTAAAAGTTTAAATGAGTTCTTTGCTTCGGCAAGATAAAAGTTTTAAGGACAGCGGTTATTTCGGTTTAAGATTCTAACGTGGGCATGGAAAAAAAATGCTACAAAACACGAGATTTCTAGAGGGCAGGAGTATATCCTTGGAGGTACGGTTTATTATACTTTTCACATAAATTTAATAGTTCATTTTAGATATTTCAAGGCGACAAAGTTATCTTCGGAAAGAATATTATATATTAAAAAACAGCATACATATGAAAACTATTTTTAAGACAAAAGCAACGAATACAGGTGGTAGGGCCGGACACGTAAAAAGTAAGGACGGTGCTATCGATATGTCCATAAAGATGCCGGATGCCGAAGGTAAAATGGATGGAAAATCGACCAATCCGGAACAACTTTTTGCCGCGGCCTACTCCACCTGCTTTGCCGGAGCCATTCAGGCGGTTGCCAAAGACCACGATGTTGACGACCTTGGCGATTTTAAGGTAACCGCAGTTATCAGTTTCAATAAAGATGATGACGGATTTTTTATCGGCGCAACTCTCGATTGTTTATTACCAACCGTAGATACCGAAACGGGAGAGAAACTTGTGAATGCCGCCCATGAAATTTGCCCTTACAGCAAGGCAACCCGTGATAATATTACAGTAAAATTAAATTTGCTAGTAGAATAGTGAGGAAATTTTAAAACCTCTGAATCTAAAACCTGCCATTGGCAGGTTTTTCTTTTTTTAAGGATTTGTAATCGCAACGGATCCAATTCAGGATGCTTGCTTCGTGTGGTCTATTTCTTGGATTTCGGAATTGGCTTTTTTTGGAATTTGAGACCCGAAAGCATTGAAATTGATCATTTTTAAACCTTCAACCTTCAACCTTCAACCTTCAACCTTCCACCATCAACCATCAACCATCAACCTCTCACCTTAAACCTAAACTCCGACGTATTCCGATACTTTTCGCCGGGCCGTAGAACGCTACTAGGAAAGTTCGACTGGTTCGGGGCATCGGGGAAATTTTGGGTCTCGAAACAGATAGCGGGGAATTCCAGCGGCATATAAACTATTACGGCCGGTTGATCAGTCAGTACCTCCATGGAAATCCCGGATTTTTCAGAACGGACCTTCCCCGTAATTTGTGGTTTGAGGTCGATGGCCAAAGGACCGTCCAAACGAATCTCACCGATGGGTTTTTCGATCAGAAAGTCATAATCCGTCTCGTCTACTGCGAGCAGTCGTCCTGTTGGTAGCAGATTCTCATAAGTTTCCGCATAGCGGGAACAGTTGAGCTGTAAACGATAGTCGTTCACCGAACCGGAATCATCCAACCGAAAATACGAATGATTGGTCAAATTGACCACGGTAGTCCGGTCAGTGGTGGCCTCGTGAATAATATGTAGCGAGCTTCCTATCAATTGGTAGGTGACCGTAACCTTCAGATTACCGGGATATCCTTCTTCCAAATGCTTGCTGAGGTACGATAGTTTTACAAAGGGATTGTCCCCATAATCTACTGCCTCAAAAGTCCAATATTGTTTTCCAAAGCCTTTTTTCCCTCCATGTAAATGGACTCCTTTTTCGGAATAAAGGGGATAACTATCTCTGTCTAAAATGAATTTTCCGTTCGAAATCCTACCGGCATAGCGACCGATACAAGCACCTAAAGACTTTTTATCCTCCAAATAATCATTGGGATAATCGAAGCCCACCACCACATTGGTATAATTGCCATCTTCACCTTTGAGCAGCAATTTTTGAATAATGGCTCCGTAATTGAGTACCATTAATGTTATTTGCGAATTGATTATGGTAACTTGTTTCAAAGTATAGGACTATATGTACTTGAATGTTGCATTTAGAGAAAATCCTTTGTTTATGGGCAAAGACTTCGGTTTTGATTGCTATACGCCGTGCGCTTTACGCAACAGCAGAAAATGACACCAAGTGAACTGCGCTTCTGTAAAATTAACTCCTTTTTTGCAACAATCCGTTTTTTGTCTCGTCCTTATAACGAACTGGACTAAAACTGACAACGAAACCGACCGATGTTTCCAACTGAAATCGTAGAACGCTGTAAAAATAACGATCGCAAGGCTCAGCTAAAGCTCTACGAAAAGTATTGTGATGGCATGTTCTGGGTTGCCATGCGCTTCGTGAAAAATTCCGACGATGCCGAAGATATTTTGCAGGAAGCGTTTATAAAAGCCTTTGAAAAATTACATCAGTTCAGTGCGGAGGTCACGTTCGGGGCCTGGTTGAAGCGAATCGTCGTGAACCAAAGTATCGATTTTCTAAAATCGAAAAAGCAAAAAGTAATGGTTTTGGACGAAACTTATATGCATATCGAAACCGATGAGGACTGGTCGGTCGCCAACGGCATCACGATTGATGAGGTAATGCAAGCTATGGAACGCTTGCCCGAAAACTATAAATACGTGGTACTCATGTATCTGGTGGAAGGTTTCGACCACCGTGAAATTTCTCAGGTGCTGAACCTAACCGAAACCACGTGTCGAACAAGGCTCTTGCGGGGAAAGGTACTTTTAAAGGATTTTTTAAAACATAAAAGATATGGCACAGGATCTTAGGAAACTTTTTGAAAAAGAACGCGATGGCGACAGGCCCCAGATGAAATCGGGGCATAAAGAACGATTTCATGAACGACTGGAAAAGGAATTTCCCCAGCGACGGAAATCTTGGGGCTTCTTATTAAAAATTGCCGCTTCCGTTTTGTTATTGATCGGTATCGGCACCTATTATTTAATGGATGCAAATAAAAAAACTTCACCACAAACCAGGGTTATAAATAAAGATCAGCCCATCGAGAAAAAGGATGGTATCTCCCTCGGTGATCTTTCCCCAGATCTTAAAAAAGTAGAAAATTATTACGTGGCGAACATCAACTTTGAACTTTCTAAATTGGAAATTTCCGAAGAGAATAAAGCCATGGTAGCTAGTTTTATGGACCAGTTGGTTACGTTGAATCAGGAATACAAAAATCTGAATTCGGAACTGAACCAAATTGGCCCCAACGATCAGACCATTACCGCCCTGATCAAAAATTTACAGTTACGCCTACAATTATTGAACCGATTAAAAGAAAAGTTAAACCAGTTAAAAGCATCAAAAAATGAAGCAGTCACTAGTATTTAAGTCCCTAGCAGTTTCCCTATGCCTCATCAGCATAGGCGCTTATGGGCAAAAGCAAAGCAAGAACTATTCGGAAAAATTTAACGTAGCCGCCGATGCCATACTCGACATCGATACCAGCCACGCCGATATCGAGTTCGAGACCTGGAACAAGAATCAAATGGTCATTGAGGCCACTGTAGAACTGGAAGACGCTACCCCTGAAGAAGCCAAAGACTATTTGGAGAATGGAGGTGTCAAGATTATGGGCAACAGCAACAAGGTAAGTGTTGCTACGGGCAGTGGAAATGAGTGGAACTTCCGTTCAACTGCAAATATGGAAAACCTACATATCGAAATACCGGAATTACCGGAATTTGAATCCTTTGAAATGGATTTCGACATGGCGGAATTGGCCGATTTGCCACCGACTCCCCCTGTACCTGACCCCAATTTTGATTACGAGGCCTTTCAAAAGGACGGTGAAAAATATTTAAAGGAGTGGCAGAAAAATTTTCAAAAGGATTTTGGCGAACCCTATCAAAAAAGCATGGAAGCATGGCAACAAAAAATGGGCGCCAAGAGAGTGGAAATGCTGGCTAAAAGAGAGGAAATGCTTGAAAAAAGGATGGAAGGCCATGCCGATCGAATGGAAAACAGGGCCGAAGCCAGAGTCAAACATGCCGAAAAACGAGCCGAAGCACATGAGAATCGTATGGAAATCTACCAATCAAGCAGGCAGGGCGATTCAACCTCACAGTACTTTATACAGCATAACAGCAGGGAAAACGGACCGAATATTTTTTACTTCAATTCAGATGACGAGAACAAAAATTTTAAGGTGAAGAAGACGATAAAAATAAAAATGCCCAAGTCGACCAAAATCCGGATGAACGTGCGCCATGGGGAAGTGAAAATGACCGGTAGCACTATAAATATGAATGCGACGCTGAGTCATGCCAGTTTGTTCGCAGCGGTTATTGACGGCGATAGAACCAAGGTCATGGCTTCCTATTCCCCCGTAAGTGTGCAACGATGGAACTATGGCGATTTACAGGTAGCTTACTCCGAAAATGTGGAACTGCAGGAAGTCCTCAATCTTCATCTAAACGCCACATCATCTGAGGTAACCATAGCCAACTTGAGCAAGTCGGCGGTTATCAAGAACGATTTCGGCCCCTTGACCATCAAAAGCATTTCCGATGATTTTGAAACCCTCGAAGTTAGCCTGCAAAATGCGGAATTAATTTGTAAACTGCCCAGCGCTCCTTTCACGGTATATGTAGATAGTATGGAATCAAAGTTTGTTTCATCGGATATTGTCGAATTGAAGACCATTAAAAACCATGGCAGTATCATTCACAAGGGTTTCCACGGCAACAGAAATGCGAATAAGACCATAACTATCCATTCGAAATATAGCGAAGTCGTTCTCGAATAAATAAGCTCTTAGTCGCCAGAAGATAATTTTTGGTTTAAATTGAACCAAATAGCAGGCTAAAACACCAGACTTGCGGCACGTTGATAACTATTGACCTCTAAAGATGTCTTTAATTAAAATCTCAAAGACTAACAGCTTCGCCTAGCTTTCTTCTGCTACATTTTGGCTGATTCGAAATCTAAAATCAGTGCATATCTTCCTTCAGATATTCCGAGAAGTTAGCTTTAAAACGGTTCAGTCTTGGGATTGAAACATTGGTGATATACGAGTTGTTCGGATGCTTGCGCTCGTAATCCTGATGGTAATCTTCCGCCACATAAAATTTGGTAAATGGCGTGACCTCGGTGGTAATCTGCTCGCCTGCATAGACGTTCTGGTCTTTCAACGCCTTAATATAACGCTCTATACTATTTTTTTCCTTCTCGTTTTTATAAAAAGCAATGGAGCGGTATTGCGGTCCGCGGTCCGGTCCCTGTTGGTTCAAAGTAGTTGGGTCATGAGAGCCGAAGAAAACCTGAACCAGTGCGGTGAACGAAATAACCTCGGGGTCGTAATATACCTCGACAGCTTCGGCGTGATCGGATTGGCCGCCGCCTACTTGCTCATAGGTAGGGTTTTCGCTCGTGCCTCCTGCATATCCCGAGACGACCTCCTTAACGCCTTTTACACTTTCGAAAATAGCCTCTACACACCAAAAACAACCGCTCGCGAAATAGGCCGTTTCGTAGTTCTCTAATTCTTGGGCGGTGGGTTTAACAATTTCTGCCATTTCATTATCTGTAGAAGGGCTGTCCTTCTTTTTAGAATTTGACAGGCAAGAGGTCGTCAAAATTAAGGAGAGGGCAACTAGCATTGTTTTAGCAATTTTCATTTGTTCTATCATAGCTTCATTTTCTTTTAGTAGTCCATTGTACTTACGATAACTTACTTAAAAAGTTCACAAAAAAAAAGACTGTCCGGTTTTTTTTCCGGACAGTCTTACTAAAAGTTTCAAAGGTAATTAAATGGAATCAAAGATTTCCAAATTACATGCCTCCTACAGTACCCGTACCGAACACTTCGATACCTGATATCTTCGGTTTGTTAACACTGGCCTCAAAAGTAATGGTCAGCATTTCGTCTGTAACTTCAATATCGTACATTCTAAAACCTGCGGTCCTAGGCGTAACATCTTTGACTAGATCGTACCCGGCAAAGATTTGGGTATCCTCCATACTGACGTTAAAAATTCGCTTTCCTACATCCCCATCAAAACCTTCCGGATTTGGCGAACCCCAATAGATTTCAGCAAAATAGAGTTTAACGGTATATGTGCCGTTAGTTACAGGAATATTATACGAAAATGGGCCTTTGATATTTCCGCCATCCTTAGTTACCCTTTCCGTCAGATAAAGCGCATCGTCTTCCGTACCGTCTATTTCAGTTACTTCGGGATTTGTGTAAGCTGTCGTAGTATCTGCATCAAAATATTGATCTGCCAAGAAAACTTTACCATCCAAGGTAACTTCTGGACCACCGCTATTGATTCTCACAAGAGAGGTGCCGATGATATCCTCTTCCGTTGTCTGAGGAATGCCTTCTAACGCAGGATTCGCATCCTCGGGGTTGAAGGTAATGTCGGTGGTGCCGGTAATTGCCGTACCGTCCAACGTTCCTGAAATGGTAACGTTTTCTTGTATAGTGTTCGAGGCTGTTGAGGTATACGTACCATCGCCATTATCGACAACATCGGTAAGGGTCGCCGAACCGGTCGGGGTCAATGCAACTACTCCACCGGAAATTTTCAAAAGGATACCGTCTGCGTCGATTAATTGTACGGTCACTGTTGAGGTCGAGACTCCTGCTGCAGTCGTCGGAGCTGTAGCTACGATAGTCGATTTCGTCGGGTCAGGATCACCGGCGACAATTATGGCGGCCTCAAAGTCGATTTCGGCGGTACCGGCAAGGGCTACATCGCCCAATTTTCCGGAAATGGTTACTTTTTCTGCAACGGTGTTGGTTGCCGTGGCAGAATAACTACCATCTTTATTATCGGTTACTGCGGACAAAGTTGCAGCACCGGTCGAGGTCAAAGTTACCGTGCCGGCACTTTTTGTCATCGGTTTTCCGGCGGTATCAGCAATCTTTACGGTTACTTTTGAAGTAGCAGTACCATCCGCCGTAACTGGAGATTCGGCTGTGATAGTCGTATTGGCATTGGCCGGGTCGGGTTTGGCTTCCTCAACTACTGGGGGATCACCGCCTCCATCATCACTACTACAGGCAACAGGTATTACCACAAAAGAGGCAATCATCGTCGCGAATAAAAAATACCTTTTAAACAATTTAAGATTCATAGTTATTACATTTAAGTTATTAATTCACTTTTTTTTACATCAATTAGTAGGAGCAAAATTATTCAAATCCCCTTCGATCACCAATTTAAATTTCATTTTATCGACGAAATACCAATGTATTCGATAGGGTTATCTAATATTGTTTGTAGGAAAAGTTTTATTGCCGATAAAGTGCAAGTTACTTATGTTAACAGGTAAAAAACGGATCCATATCCTATTATTTTTGATGTGTTTGTTCAATATGGTCAAATCGGAACTGTATTCCATAAACTGAACACTTCCTTTATAACAGCCAAGCCCTCTTTTACCCTACCTAGTGGGTGGAATTCCATCATTTTTTACGCTTTGTCGAAAATTTGAACGGTTTGACGAAAATTACCTAGTAAAAATTCATAGGTGACGTTAGTAATGTGTAACCGATTTAAAATAGTGGACTATGAGATTGATCTTGACTTTGATAACGATCCTTTTATTCAGTTTTAAAGCAATCGCCACAGTCGAGCATCCTCGAGTCATTAAAATCGATATAATAATGCTTGAAAAGCCGGTTCTATCTGTAAATAACTTTAAGCTATCGGCATTTGTTGATAACAAAACAGTCATCCTATATAAGATGAGAGAGAATATCATCCGCAGGGAGCTTTCCTTTACGCCGAAAAAGAAATGGATGAAGTGGGTGTGATATGTAAATCCCAATGTTCATTTCGAACTTGTTAACACTAAACGAAAATCATCGAAAAAGCCATTTTTAGACTTAGTATTAACAGACCCTAGTTCAAAACCGCTTCCGCCTGTATAACATCCTCCAAAACATTCCAGACATTGTCCCTTACGATTTTTTGTCCTTCTGCCGTAGGATGGATGCCGTCTTCTAGGTTCAAATCGGGATGGCCCGCGACACCTTCCAATAAAAAAGGTATTAGTTTTATATCGTTCTTTTTGGCCAGTTCTGGAAAGAGTTGTTGAAATTCGCCAGTATATGCTTGGCCCATATTCGGTGGTATCTGCATGCCCGCCAAAACGATCTTGGTATCCGCGTTCTTTTTGCGCACCAAATCAATAATGGCCTGAAGATTTTCCCGGGTTTCCTTTATAGGGATGCCACGAAGTCCGTCGTTGGCCCCAAGTTCCAGCACAAAAATGTCCACTTTTTGATTTAAGACCCAGTCTAAACGGTTAAGTCCGGCCGAGGTTGTTTCTCCACTGAGTCCGGAATTGATGGCGGTGTAATTCAGCCCCAAAGAATCCATCCGGTCCTGGATCAACGCGGGAAAGGCTTCTTCGGTATCAAGGCCGTAGCCAGCGGTAAGGCTATTGCCAAAAAAAAGGATAATTTTTTCTTCGGATGTCTCGGCGGCTTTGGTGACGGCGTCAGCGGTTCTGGTAGGTTCCGGGTCGACTTCCTTTTTCGGATCATCCCCACAGGAAACTAAGATAAACACCAGTAAAATATAACGAAACTTTAAGAGGTTCTGCATAGCCATTGGGTCTTAAAATCGGAATCATTTGCCTATTTTTCCGCTTCTACCTGCCATAAAACATGCGGGTACAAAAGAAAATCATACAAATTCATGGCAAAGATATTAAACGTAAGCCATCTGACGAAGCGTTACACAAGCGGAACAAAGGAGTTAACGGTATTGGACAATATCACTTTTGATATCCAAGAAGGGGAGACCTTTGCTATTGTGGGCCCATCGGGCAGTGGTAAGACAACGTTATTGGGGCTTTGTGCCGGTCTCGATAGCCCGGATTCTGGATCAGTGGAGCTCTGCGGCACCGATTTGGCTACCTTGAATGAAGACGAACGCGCCGCATTGCGCAATCGGGAAGTTGGCTTTATTTTTCAAAACTTTCAGCTTTTGCCTACCCTGACTGCCTTAGAAAACGTAATCGTACCCTTGGAACTGCAGGGAATTAGAAATCCGGGTGCATCCGGAATGGAATTGTTGGACAAGGTCGGATTGGCGGATCGCTTTCATCATTATCCCTCCCAGCTTTCCGGTGGCGAACAGCAGCGAGTGGCCTTGGCCAGGGCGTTTTCAAGCAATCCTTCTATATTATTTGCCGATGAGCCTACGGGCAATCTTGATGAGGAAACCGGTGAAAAGGTCGTACAGCTTTTGTTCGAATTGAACCAAGAAGCCGGTACCACCTTGGTCATCGTTTCGCACGATCTTGAACTGGCCCAAAGAAACCAGCGCATCCTCCGGTTAAAAGGCGGGAAAATAATCGCTAACGAAAGTACCGTACGCTTGTGAAAAACGACAAGGGCAATCCGTCCAAAACGAACTTCAACTGGCTACTCAAAATGGCGTGGCGTGATGGCAAGGCCAGCGGTAAACGCTTGGTTTTGTTTATGGCTTCCATTATTTTGGGTATCGCCGCAGTGGTTTCCATCCAATCCTTTAGCGAGAATTTAAAGAAGAATATTGGACTCCAGTCCAAAGCCCTGATGGGAGCGGATTTCCGGATCGACAGCAATCAGCCGCCGAACGAAAGGGTGCAACAGATCATGGACTCCCTGGGCGGGGCGGATGCTAAAAGTGTCGGTTTCCCCTCCATGGCGGTTTTTCCGAAGAGCGGGACTACCAAATTGGTAAATGTGAAGGGTGTCGAAGGTAACTATCCTCTTTATGGGGCACTGGAAACCGATCCGGTTTCCGCGGCATCGGAATATCAACGATCTGGGAGTGCCTTGGTCGATGCGACCTTAATGCTACAATTCGATCTAAAACCTGGGGATTCCATTGCCATCGGAAATATTTCTTTGCCTATTGCCGGCAGCTTGATTTCCGCACCGGGTAGCACGGGCGTTTCGGCGTCGGTCGCTCCTCCAGTTTTGATTCCCTATCGTTCTATAGATGACAGCGGACTTATTCAGACCGGAAGCCGTGTCCGCTATGAGTTTTATTTTGTGGCCGAGCCCGGCCAAGACCTCGAAGCTTTAGACGAGAAAGTCGATCCTATACTCGATGCCGAAAATGCCGATCTCGACACGCATATCTCTACAGGCGAGCGTTTGGGCCGCCGCTATGATAATTTCGGCAAGTTTCTCAACCTGGTTGCCTTTATTGCCCTGTTGCTGGGTTGTGTGGGAATCGCCAGTTCCGTACACATATATATTAAGGAAAAACTACAATCCGTCGCTGTACTCAAATGTATCGGTGCCAGCCGCAAACAAACGTTTTTGATATACCTCATACAGATTGCCGGTATGGGCCTGGTCGGCGGTCTGGTCGGTACCTTGGCCGGGTTGCTCATACAAGAATCGTTTCCCTTCTTGCTACAAGGCTTTTTGCCTTTCGAGGTCCAAATTACGTTGTCAACGGCACCGATTATAATGGGGCTGTTACTCGGACTCTTCATGTCGGTATTGTTTGCCTTATCGCCCCTCTTGAGTACGTGGTACGTGTCACCGCTGCAAGTCTTGCGCATTCAGGAAAACGGGAGCGAGAAATCGCGTAGGGCTAATACATTAGTGTTGTTGACCATAATGATATTTATTTATCTTTTCTCCTTTTGGTTATTGAACAACTGGAAATACGCCCTGTCTTTCACGGTGGGTATTTTGGTGGTTTTTACCCTGTTGGGCGGGGTTGCGAATCTTTTTATGAAAATGATAAAAAAATACTTTCCTGTCTCTTGGGGCTTTACCGCGCGGCAAAGCCTCTTGAATCTTTTTCGACCCAATAATCAGACCATGGTCTTGATTCTCGCCATCGGTGTAGGTACGTTTCTGATAAGTACCTTATATTTTTCCAAGGACATCCTTTTGGCAAAAACTTCCTTGGAAGCCAATGAAAAAGCTCCCAACCTGATATTATTGGATGTACAGACCGAACAACAGGAAGCCGCTGCCAGCCGGATTACGGAAAAAGGATTGCCTCTGCTGAGTAACATCCCCATAGTAACTATGAGGATACACAAAATAAAGGGTCGTAACGTAAACGATATTCGCCTTGATTCAACGGCGACCGTCAACCGATGGATATTAAACCATGAGTTTCGGGTTACCTATCGTGATTCCCTGATTGCTTCCGAAACCTTGGATGCTGGAACTTGGCCGGCTACATCTATAGAAAAAGATATCGTCCCCGTTTCCCTTTCCGATAACGTGGCACGAGATGCCGAGGTCGGGGTAGGAGACAGGCTCGTTTTCAACGTACAGGGCATGCTGATGGAAACCGAAGTAGCCAGCATCCGAGTGGTAGATTGGGGGCAGATGCAGTTGAACTTCTCCGTGGTTTTTCCCACCGGTATCCTAGAAAGCGCCCCACAATTCAGGGTGTTGACTACCCATACACCGAACGAAAGCGTCTCCGCAGTTTTACAAAGGGAATTGGTAAAGGATTTCCCGACCATCTCAATATTAGATCTTAGGCAGCTATTGACGGTCGTCGACGATATTTTAGGAAAAATTTCATGGGTCATCAACTTCATGGCGTTTTTCAGCATCCTCACCGGTATCATCGTGCTCATCGGTTCGGTGCGTACCAGCAAATACCAGCGTATCAAAGAAAGTGTACTGCTAAGAACCTTAGGTGCAAAAAGCGGACAGATTCTAAAGATTACCGCGTTGGAATACGGTTATCTGGGAATTTTGGGAAGTACTATTGGAATTCTACTTTCATTGGTGGGCAGCCAATTGCTGGCGCTTTTCGTCTTCGAAACCGCGTTTATACCATCATGGGTGCCATTTCTTATCGTTCTGCCCGGAATTACCGCTCTGGTGCTCGCCATCGGATTGCTCAACAGTCGCAGTGTTTTAAGCAGCCCGCCACTAGAAGTCTTACGAAAGGAAAGGATTTAAGCCTTCCTTACCAAACCGACGCCCGAAAAGAAGAAAATGGCCCCTAGAATACCGTAAACCATCAGCATCTTGGTCGTACCGGAATCATTGGCGAATAGTACTGCTGTGTATATGAGGCCGCCGATGCCCAACAGGGTAAGGACGGTACCGAATATTTTCTTTAAATCCATGGGGTCAAATGTAAAAAAAATAATGCATTTGGCACACCTGTCGATAAAACTTCCCACATTACTATCCACAGATTGAAATACTAGTAAAAAAACGGTTCAAATACAGCCTGTATCGACAAAGTGTTTTTGGGTATTAATCCTTTCAACGATGCTTTTTGATCCTTTGACCGAATCGGTGCCGATTACCGAAAATGAATTGGTTTTCAACGATTTGTACTCCAGTGAAACACCGTGTACTGCGTTCTATTTATATAAAAACGCAAGTCATGAAAACTATCGCCACTTTAATTTTTGTTCTTTTTTTCGGAGTTAACGCACAGGCCCAAATGGCAACCGAAGATGTGAAAGTCGATACGTTTGAAATGACTATAGTTACCGAAACCTCTATTGAAGAAGTTACTCTAGAAGCCATCAGTGAGATTGCCCGTCTGTATAAGCGTTCCAATACCAGGGTCAAAAAGGAACTTACTTTTACTACCAAGGCGAACCGTGCGAAGATGGCATAAGGAATTCAACAAGTTGAATTGGCGGTAGGCTAAACGCCAGGCACCAATAACATGATGCCTTTCTGAGAAAAACCCCTGTTTAAAAACACATTCCATCGATAAGCGGTTTCGAGGCCCAAGTTCCCTTATCGAATATAACATACCGTTTACCGTAGTTTTTTCCATTGACCGAAAAACACTGGTTTTCAACGGACAACGCCGTGCCAGATTTCTTTTTCACGTTATATTTATAGAACCCAAACCTTAATTATGAAAGCAATTCTGACCTTATTTTTTGTTCTAACCTTCGGAGCCACGGCTCTGGCAAATATGGAAACCGATGTTAAAATTGATAGTGTTGAAATGGGTGTTGTTCTGGGTAGTGGCACTGGCGGTATTGGCGATGCTTCGCAAATTGCGATTGATACCGAAAACGGTGTAGCCCGTTTGTATAAATTTCAAAACGCCCGGGTTAAGAAGGCATTGTCCTTTAGTACAAAACATTCTACATCAAAATGGGTGTAGCCTTAGAATGCCAAACAGCAAATTACAGATGCATTAACCAAAATACTATGGCTGCCCGCGGTTAAACTGAAGTCGCAGTGCCGAAAGCCAAGAGCTACATAATAATCGAAGCCATCCTATTTATCCAAATTCTACCTTATGTTACTTATCATTCTTCTAATTATCACCACGCTATTCCTTGCCCATTTTCTGCTATTCCCCAAAACTAAGGGTATTTCAAGACCTTTAAAACTAGAGGATGTCGGAAAGCGACCCTAATACCTAAAATCAGTTCATCTGACTGCAACTTCGGATATTATTTCATTTTTTGAAAGCTCCGGATAGATTGTGCCTGACTGATACATTTGTAATAGGGCGTATGTAATTTTGGATTTGAGTCATTCCCTACGCCACGGATGGTATCTGATCTTGTATTTCCTTAAATTTGATGATATAGTGTGTTCCTTTTTTGGAAAAATCCCGGATAATGGAACCCTGTAACTGTCGGGCGAGATTGTGAATCAATTTCAATCCGAGAGATTTTGAATTCTTGGGGGTAATTGTTTCGGAGAAGCCAATACCGTCATCACTTATATTCAGTAGAAATTCATTGTTATCTCCCTTGCGCAGCTTGATGTGTATTTCACCTTTATTTTCATCTACGATTCCATATTTTAAGGCATTGGTCAAGGTCTCGTTGATTAATAGGCCTAACGGAATGGCGGTATCAATATTCAGTTTTGTATCGGGTATATCGATATGCAGGGTGATATTGCTGCTGGTTCCCTTTATGGAACGAATTAGATATTCCGCCAGTTCCTGTACATATGATCGGTACTCGATTTTGGACAGGTCTTCGCGCATATAAAGCATTTCATGGACCATGGCCATCGAGATAACACGATTCTGGCTATTTTTAAGAAGGTCTTTAACCTCTTTGTCCGCAACATTACGCGATTGTAGGCTGAGTAGGCTTGAAATGGTCTGCAAATTGTTTTTGACCCTGTGGTGCACCTCTTTGATAAGGGTCTCTTTTTCATTAATTTTTTTCTCAAGTTCGTTCTTGGTTTTGTAAAGATTGTGATGGGCGTGCAATAGGTTCTTGCCAAATACGCCTCCCAAGAGATATACTGAAAAAAGAACGCTGATGAGAGCGAAAATATTCCTCGATTGTTCGGGAATCACATTGGTCACGAAACTAAAATCGACGATGCTCTGCGAATAGATCAAGACAATAATCAACAAGTTCAGGTTCAAATAAAGTGTTCCGTACGCCTTGGTAGTCACATAGCCCGCTACGACAATAAGGGCAAGCACAAAAATAAACGGACTGTTGATACCCCCGCTGAATAAGGTGATAATACTTGCCCCGGTCAATGTCATTATCGATACGATGTTATAGGTCAGGGTCAGACTGCGATGGTAGTTATAAAGTATGGTATTGATCAGATTGAGGATTCCAAAAATCAAAAACACATAGGGAATAACTTCGGTAATATCCAATATAAAAAAACAAACGAAGCAAAATACCAGTGAAAACAAAGAACTGAAATAATTGACCTTTATGATCAAGCGCACCTTATCTTTTAGTCGCTCTTCCAGATGTGGGTTTTTTTGCATAGTGGGAATTCTGGATTTAAAGGTATTGAATTTTGCACTAAGAATCTGTCTTGAAATAAAGTACCTAGAGTATAGGCATCTATTCTGTTCGTTAGCAAGACTCGGCCCAGCGAAAGTTGTGGGCGTGTTGCGGTGAATTCATAGCCCTGCAGTGGCAAAGGTAAGCCCTGATTCCGAGATCTCGGGCACAGGGCCAATGCTGTTGGCGAGCAAAACAACAAGAAGAATTGGGCAGGTTATTTTTAGACAAATCCTAAGCCCTAAAATATCCTGCCAACGCTTAAACAGTGCTTTAGCTTGCCGTGCTCAGTTGTCTATCGATATCTAGAAAGGTGACTTGGTAGTCAGTGCCTTTTTCACAGGACCTGCGTTTTACCGACCCCCTTAATTGCCGGGCCAGGTTATGAATTAGTTTTAGCCCTAATGATTTTGTATTTCTAAAATCCAGTTCTTCTGAATACCCGATACCATTGTCCTTGATACCTAAAATATAAGTGTTTTTAGCATCCTCTTTTGTAAGCGTAATGTCTATCTGGCCGTTTTCATTGTTCAAAAACCCATATTTTAGGGAGTTGGTCACCGCTTCGTTAATAAGAAGTCCCAAAGGTATTGCCGTATCTATGCATAATTGCACTTCGGGTATATTGATGTGAATACAAATGTTTTTGTTTTTCCCTACGGCAGAGTTAATAAGGTAATCGGTAAGCTCTTGCACATAAGAGCGGAACTCGATTTTTGAAAGATCGTTTCTTATATAGAGCATTTCATGGATCATGGCCATCGAAATAACCCTATTCTGGCTGCCAGTAATCATTTTTTTAATTTTTGCATTGGTAGAAATCTTTGCCTGAAGGCTCAAAAGACTTGAAACGGTCTGTAAATTATTCTTTACCCTATGATGTACTTCCCGCAGAAGTATTTCTTTCTCAGCAATCTGCATTTCTATATCTGCTTTTGATTTGCTCAATGCATCGTGCGCCCGCAGAAGGTTTTTTCCAAAAACACCGCCTACGAGATATACGGTGAAGAGGAGGGAAATTAAACTGAAATGGGGTGCTGATTCGGTGGAAACCTCATTCGTAATAAAGGAAAATTGGGCTTCGCCGACGATATAAATCAATACGATGGCCACCATTACGGCATTCAAATAAATTGTGCCAAAGATTCGGGCACCCGCAAAGCCGCCTAATACTATTACGCCAAGAATAAATATAAACGGGCTGTTTATACCCCCACTATAGAGTATAATCGCTATGGTTACCATTAAGGAAATTACCCCAGAGCGTATAGCGGCGGATTTTAGATTACCCCGTTTTTTGAAAATAGCAATATTGTAGAAATTCAAGATACTATAGACAAAAAACGCAATAGGAACCACCCCATAAATACCTAGGGGATACAGACAAAGTAAACCGAATACAGCGGTCAGGGCCGATGAAACCTGAACATACCGGTACATTAACCGGGTCTGATTGTCCGTTTTATATTGCATTTTTAATCGAATCTGACAATTATTATTACGTAAGACCGTGCAGAAATGCACCAAATGAAATTGCGGAAAGCTTCCCTTATTTTATAAAGTACGGTAATTCAGATGATAAACTAAAATTTTATACGGAAATATAGTGCGGAAATTTTTGAAAAAAACAGGATAAAGCCAAAGACATAAGAAAAATTCTACACACTCACTGTTTTTGTAATAGTTTGAGATTGATATATTCAACCATAAAAAAGGCAATCTTTTGATGGATTGCCTTTTTGTTTTTCAATGGATGTAATATTAATCCTCTATCAATACCCATTCTCCTCGGTTGATCAAAGGTTCGGCCTGTTTGTATTTTAAGGTCTTGCTCTCGCCCGACAATACGTTCTTGATGGTCACCCGTTCATTACGACCTATTTTTGGACGTTCACGGACTATGGTTTCCGTAACTTGTGGCCGTTGACCTTGTGTCTGCCCGGCCGCACGGTTCTGTGCCGCAAGCTCGTCGCTGTTGGGTATTTCGGCCTTGCTGGTCTGTAATTCCTGCTTAGGTCGGCGCAGGTTCCGTTCTTCCTGGATTTCGTCGGGGTTGCCACTGGGCAATTCGCCTTTGAAAAGGAAGGAAACTACTTCTTTGTTCACCTTGTCGATCATGACCTTAAAAAGTTCGAAGGCCTCAAACTTGTAGATCAATAAAGGATCTTTTTGTTCGTGTACCGCTAGCTGAACCGACTGCTTCAGCTCGTCCATCTTGCGTAAATGGGTCTTCCACGAATCGTCGATGATGGCCAAACTGATGTTCTTCTCGAAATCGGTGACCAATTCCTTTCCGTTGCTTTCGTAAGCATTTTGCAGGTCGGTGACCACATTTAGGGTCTTTATGCCATCGGTAAAAGGCACTACAATGCGCTCGAACTTATTGGCGTTGTCTTCGTAGACTTTTTTGATAACGGGAAAAGCGGTGGCGGCGTTACGCTGCATTTTTTCCTGATAGTGTTTGTAGATATCCGCATAAATTTTGGTGGCGATTTCGCGTGCGCCCATCCTTGTAAATTCCGCTTCCTCGATCGGGGAAGTGATGGAAAAATACTTGATTAGTTCGAACTCGAAGTTCTTGAAGTCGTTAGCGACCTTATTACTTTCGGTAATGACCTCACAGGTGTCATATATCATATTGGCGATATCCACTTTAAGACGCTCGCCTTGTAGGGCATGACGCCTTCTTTTGTAGACGACCTCACGCTGTGCGTTCATTACATCATCATATTCCAGCAAACGTTTACGCACTCCGAAGTTGTTTTCCTCTACTTTTTTCTGGGCGCGTTCGATGGATTTGGTCATCATGCCGTGTTGAATGACCTCGCCTTCTTCCAAGCCCATCCTATCCATCATCTTAGCCACCCGTTCCGAGCCGAAGAGGCGCATTAGGTTGTCTTCTAGGGAGACGTAGAACTGAGAACTTCCTGGATCTCCCTGACGACCTGAACGACCGCGCAACTGCCTGTCCACCCGACGGGAATCATGGCGTTCGGTACCCACAATGGCAAGTCCCCCGGCTTTTTTGACCTCGTCTGAGAGTTTAATGTCCGTACCACGGCCTGCCATGTTGGTGGCAATCGTGACTATCCCTGATTTACCGGCTTCTGCGACAACATCGGCTTCCCGTTTGTGGAGCTTCGCATTCAGAACGTTGTGAGACACCTTGCGGATATTCAGCATACGTGATAAAAGTTCCGAGATTTCAACCGAAGTCGTTCCAATCAATACAGGTCTTCCGGCTTGTGAAAGTTCGGTCACTTGATCAATGATCGCATTGTATTTTTCACGTTTGGTCTTGTAGATCAAATCGTTTCTATCATCACGGGCAATCGGACGGTTTGTTGGAATTTCCATGACGTCCAATTTATAGATCTCCCACAATTCCCCAGCTTCGGTGACCGCCGTACCGGTCATGCCGGCCAGCTTGTTGTACATTCTAAAATAGTTCTGCAAAGTGACCGTAGCAAACGTCTGTGTCAAGGCTTCGATTTTTACATTCTCTTTGGCCTCGATAGCCTGGTGCAGACCATCGGAATAACGGCGACCATCCATGATACGGCCGGTTTGTTCGTCTACGATCATCACCTTATTTTCCATCACCACATACTCAACATCTTTTTCAAAGAGGGTATAGGCCTTCAACAATTGGCTCAAGGTATGGATACGCTCGCTCTTGATACCGAAATCCTTAAAAAGTTCTTCTTTAAGCTCGGCCTCTTTTTCGATGTCGAGGTTTTGATTTTCGATTTTGGCGATTTCACCACCGATATCGGGCATTACGAAGAAATCGCGGTTTTCTTCCCCTGAAATATAGTCGACGCCCTTGTCGGTAAGCTCGATCTGATTGTTTTTTTCATCGATAACGAATAGCAGGTCTTCATCGACTTTGGGCATTTCACGGTTGTTGTCCTGCATGTAGTAATTCTCGGTCTTTTGTAGGAGCTGCTTCACGCCTTCTTCACTCAAGAACTTGATCAGTGCCTTGTTCTTGGGCAAACCGCGATGTACCCTTAACAATAGGAAACCACCTTCTTTAGTATCGCCCTCGGCAATCAGTTTTTTCGCCTCTGCCAAAACGTGCGTTAAATGCTGGCGTTGCTTATTGACAATATCGCCAACCTTTGGCTTAAGTTCGTTGAATTCATGGCGGTCACCTTCAGGTACAGGACCGGAAATAATCAACGGAGTACGGGCGTCGTCGACCAAAACGGAATCGACCTCATCGACGATGGCATAGTGGTGCGGGCGTTGCACGATATCTTGCGGCTTGTGCGCCATATTATCGCGCAGGTAATCGAAACCGAATTCGTTGTTCGTACCATACGTGATATCGGCGTTGTAGGCTGCCCTTCTTCCCGCGGAATTCGGACGGTGATAATCAATACAATCGACCGAAAGACCATGGAATTGAAAAATGGGTGCCATCCAAGCACTGTCCCTTTTGGCCAAATAATCGTTTACGGTTACTAAATGTGTTCCTTTTCCAGCAAGCGCGTTGAGGTAGAGTGGAAGCGTGGCGACCAAGGTTTTACCTTCACCCGTCTGCATCTCGGCGATTTTTCCTTGATGCATGGCGATACCACCGATTAGCTGTACATCGTAATGTACCATATCCCATGTGACCTCTTTCCCGGCGGCATCCCACGAATTTTTCCAGATGGCAGAATCGCCGTCGAGAGTTACGTAGTCTTTGGTGCCGGAAAGTTCACGGTCATATTCCGAGGCGGTCACGGTGAGGGTTTCGTTATTGGCGAAGCGTTTTGCAGTTTCTTTTACCACGGCATAGGCGACCGGCATGATTTCGTTCAAGGAGTCTTCCGTGACTTTATAAGCCTCTTCTTTGAGTTTGTCGATTTCCGCGTAGATATCCTCGTTTTTGTCAATATCGTCGGATGCCTTCACTTCTTCCTCTAAAGTCTGAATCTGCTCTGTAATTTCACGGATGTCCTCTGCTATTTTAAGCTTGAAGGTATGCGTCTTGTCTCGAAGCTCGTCGTGGCTAATCGATTCCAATTGCTTTTCGAAAGATTTTATTTGGTCGACCAAAGGGCCTAGGGCTTGAACATCTTTTTTGGATTTATCGCCTACGAATATTTTGATAACGGAATTTAAAAGACTCATTTTATGCTTATTTGTATGAACCGCCTTGATTGTATTTAAGAGTAATCAGCGGCGTGGTACTATTTTATGATTGTAGTCGTCTTATGTCAACAAAAGCTGTTCCAACCTATAGTTTTACGGAAGAATTAGCCAATATCTGCCAAAATTACATAAAGTACGCGTTTAAACCTTTGCTTTTTTCCATGAATATTGCTCCTGCCTACCGACATATATGTTTTGCGCCCATCCCAAGCCGTTCGGTGGGAAGGTTTCCCCATTTTTTGAATAGGCCCTAACGTAGCCCAAGGGAGATGCTTGTGAAAATATGACCTCGTCTTGGTCGCAACATGACCAAATGCTGCGGGTGGAAACTACGCGAAACCTTGGGAACGGTTTCAAACATGTTCCAAACAAGTCCATAAAAAAAAGCCTCAAGAGAGACTTTTTATTTGAATGTAACGGTATGATTTGTATCAATATTCGTCCTCGTTCCAGAGATAATCTTCCTCAGTAGGGTAATCGGGCCAGATTTCTTCGATGGATTCGTAAATCTCTCCGCCTTCCTCTTCCATGGATTGTAAGTTTTCAACTACTTCCAAGGGTGCGCCAGTACGAATGGAATAATCAATCAATTCGTCTTTTGTTGCCGGCCAGGGTGCATCACTTAGATATGATGCTAATTCTAATGTCCAATACATGCTAATGGTGTGATTTTAATTTTTTGCAAAAGTAATTTTAAAAAGCACATGGGCAAGTAAAATTGACGCTTTCTGCTAAAATTTGTTATTATATTAATTCGATAACGGAGAAATAGTCAATTTATTGGAGAAAACCAAAACCGATCGACATTTTTTATTTTTTATTACTTTTCTCCGAAATCCATTTTATTTCTTCCACTTGAAGATTTTGAGACAATTTCCGTGCCAGTACGAATAAGTAGTCGGAAAGCCGGTTAATATATGGGAGTATCCGGTTGTCAAAGGGGGCATTTTCATGAAGTAGGGTGCTCATGCGTTCTGCCCTGCGGCAAATGGTCCGGGCAATATGACAGTATGACACTGTGGTATGCCCGCCCGGAAGTACAAAATGGGTCATCTGTGGCAAGGAAGCCTCCATAGTATCGATTTCTTTCTCCAAAACTTCAATGTCGACCTGTGTAATTTCGGGAATGTCTAAACGTTTCTTCCCGCTTTTTAACACGGCCTTATCGGGATCTGTAGCTAAAATTGCCCCTATGGTGAACAATTTTTCTTGAATTCGGGTCAGTACATGCTTAAAATGTTCATCCATATTTTGATCCCGGATCAAGCCAAGCCAAGAATTCAGTTCGTCAATGGTCCCGTAACTCTCGATGCGAATGTGGTGTTTTTTGACCCGCGTACCGCCAATCAGTACCGTTGTGCCGTCGTCACCGGTTTTGGTGTAAATTTTCATTAAAGAAGTTTATAGGTTTATTCGTTTAGGAGTTTGGCAAAAAGTAGCTTACTGCTACTGCTACTGCTACTGCTACTGCTACTGCTACTGCTACTGCTACTGCTACTGCTACTGCTACTGCTATTGCTGCTTTCCCTTTTCCTTTCGCTTATAGCCTTCCATAAACTTTTTGTCCTTTCGCCGGCCCGATTTTCTTCTGTTGTTTATGTTTATAAATAGATATACAACAATAAGAATGGCAAGTATGGTATATATAGTGTAAGTGTCCATGACTTCCTTTTATTAAACGAGTTGATTGATAGCTTTTTAAAAATACGAAATCAAATCCGAATCTTGAAATGTTCTATGGCTTGTTCTTTTCGGAAAAAAACCGCGCCACAGTAGAACAAATCTACGGTAATGCTTACTTTTTGATGTTCCTTAATTTTTTTCCAAATAGATATATTGGTATCGTTGGCATGTATACCATCAACCAATAACAAGGTGTTATTTTGGATTTTATTTTCTTCAGATGACGTACAGATCAGCGTTTCGATATCGGATGGACTGGTAAATAGGATGTCGTAAGGTCCGTTTTCGAACTTCACCGATGGGAATTGGTTCCGTATCTCTTTTTTGATATTTTCTTTGCCAGGAGGAAGCCATACCCGTTCTGCTTTAAAATAGGCGATACTTTTAAATAGGATATTTTGGGATTTCTGTCGGCTATACTTTTTTTTGGTATACAGGCACTTGGTAACATAACTGTAAACAAAAGGGGAGTGCACCCCATGTTGGTCGGTGGCAGTCAGGAGGAATTTTAAGTGGTTTAGAAAGTTTAGCAAGGTGCAAGAATATAGATAATTTTATAGTTTCCCTCTTGCGATTAAGGGGGGTGACAGCGCTGCTTGCCGGCTTGCAGGTTCGCTGACGGATCATTCTCTCCGACCCGCCAAAGGCCGCTCACCGTCCTTAATCTCCGGGGAAACCCTAATTTTCAGCCTTCCAATATCGCCGAAAGCTCAAACCACCGCTCCGTCTTGGTATTGATGGCATCTAAAACATTTTGCAGTTCGACGGACAGCTTATCGATTTCCTCACCAGATAGGTCGGGATCGGTGAACTTTTGCTGTGCTTCCGTTTTCTTTTTTTCTAGCTTTTGAATGTCTCTCTCCAGATTTTTGTATTCCTTTTGTTCTTGATAAGTAAATTTAGCTTTGGAAACCTTGGACCTCGTAGCACCTTTATCCTCAAAATCATCTTTGACATTTAATTTTTCCTTGCGCTCTTCGATAACCTTACTATCTTCATAGGCCCTGAAATCGGAATAGTTGCCTGGGAAATCCTCCACCACGGCATCCCCTCGGAACACGAAGAGGTGATCGACAATTTTGTCCATAAAATAACGGTCGTGGGATACTACGATAAGACATCCGGGGAAATCCAGCAGAAAACTTTCCAATACGTTCAGCGTTACTATATCGAGGTCGTTGGTAGGTTCGTCTAAAATCAAAAAATTGGGATTCTGAATGAGTACCGTACACAAATACAGCCGTTTGCGTTCACCACCGCTCAGTTTGTCCACAAAATCGTACTGCTTCTTTCGGTCGAAAAGAAAACGTTCGAGCAATTGCTGCGCGGAAATTTGACGCCCCTTTTTTAACGGGATGAAATCCCCGAAATCACGGATGACATCGATTACTTTCTGACCCGCTTTGATGTCGATGCCGGCTTGGGTGTAATACCCGAACTTGGTGGTTTCGCCGACGACGACCTTACCCGAATCGGGCTGGTCGGCGCCGGTAAGAATGTTCAGAAAAGTGGACTTGCCCGTGCCGTTCTTGCCAATAACCCCTATCCGTTCGCCTTTGGTGAACGTATATTCGAATTGGTCAAGAATCGGTTTATCGGGATAGGATTTTGAAATTTTATGCAGCTCGAGAATCTTGCTGCCCACACGTTCCATATTGATTTCCAATTGCACCTCATGTTCTTTACGGCGCTGGCTTGCTTTTGCTTTTATCTCCTGAAAATCGTCAATTCGTGATTTCGACTTCGTGGTGCGGGCCTTGGGCTGTTTGCGCATCCAGGTCAGCTCTTTTTTGAATAGCTGCTCCGTTTTGTGCTGTTCTGCGCTTTCCTGTTCGATTCGGGCTTCCTTTTTTTCCAAATAATAGGAATAATTGCCTTTGTACGTAAAGAGTTGGCCGTTGTCGAGCTCTATGATTTCGTTGCAGACCCTTTCCAGAAAAAAGCGGTCGTGGGTGACCATGAACAGGGTCATGTTTTCCTTGGCGAAATACTCCTCCAGCCATTCGATCATCTCAAGGTCCAAATGGTTGGTGGGCTCATCAAGTACCAATAAATCTGGCTTGTTAATCAGGGCGTTTGCAAGGGCAAGACGTTTTTTCTGTCCCCCGGAAAGCTTTCCAACCTTAGCGTTAAGGTCTTCCAATTTTAGTTTAAAGAGGATTTGTTTGTAAAGGGTCTCGAAATCCCAAGCGTTAAATCGTTCCATAGCTTCGAAAGCGGATTGGTAGGCATCGGCATCCTCTGAATTTTCCAAAGCCTTTTCATAACTGTGGATGACTTTTAAAATCTCGTTATCCGAAGCAAAAATTGTCTCTTCGACCGTCAATTTAGGATCAAGATCGGGTTCCTGCTCCAAAAAAGACATTCGGATGCCCTTGCGGTAATTGACCTGTCCGCTGTCCGGTGTATCGGCACCGGACATAATATTCAGGATAGACGTTTTTCCCGTGCCATTTTTGGCAATCAGCGCAATTTTTTGGTCTTTGTTGATGCCAAAGGAAAGGTCTTTGAACAGCACCAGTTCACCATAGGATTTTGAAATATTTTCTACGGAAAGAAGATTCATGTATATGTTTCGATTAGAGTTAAAATGCTGCCGGCGGTAGGCAGGTATGTAATTACGGACATTGGCGTCGGTTATGCGATTTTCGGGGTTTGGTACGACCAGAATAGATAGAGGTATCGGGTGCCCAAGGCCAGCCATACCATAATTAGCAAAGGTGAGAAAATTTGAACACCGAACAGCCATAATATTAGGGTAATGGCGAGTAGGGCCAGTAAAAATAGGGCGTATTTAGCGACCCAATTTGGACCCTTTTTTTGCGCTGCAATAAAAGCAACGATGAGGTTGGGAGGAAAAGCCCATAGTATATTGAAATTGCCAGCGGTCGCCGTGTGGTCAGTAAAGAACCAAAGCGGAACCATGACCAATCCCGCCGCACCGGTCACAAAGAACAAAATAAAATCGAGCCATCGCCGTCGGGTATTGGACTTGAAATCAAGATAGGTCAATATCAAGACCGTTGCAAGAAATACCGATAGCCAAAAGCCCGGGGAAATGAAAAAAGGGGGATGGTTATCAACGGGTTCGAAGTCTAAAACTACCTGCGGTTTTGAGGCCAAGGGTTTCGTACCCAGTTGTGCCTTATCCATTTGCATCATGATAAACTCCGGCAAAAACATGTGCTCTTTGGGCGTAGCGATATCGTCTATGACCGACCCCAAGGCCAAATCGATACCCAAACCGGACCAGGAGTTGGTCGGCACATTTTGATGGATGAGTTGGCGGTGCGTATACAGTTCGTTCAGATAATTTTCGTCCAGCACCAACTTCTCCCCATAGACTTCTTTGAGCACATCCCAAATTTTAGTCGCGCAGTTGTTGTAGAAAAAATCGTATTTGTAGTCCCGGTTTTCAGGCAGGTAATTGGTTTCAAGAAATTGGAAAAGGACTTTTCGTTCATCCAAGGTTAGGTTAAGCACTTGTTCCTTTACCCATCGTTTTTCTTCTTCATATCCTAATAAGAAATAGGAAAAACGTTCCCGAGACAAGGTGTAGTTCAGTTTGCCACGGGCAAATTTGGTGTAGAAATTCGGCGTTGTAAAATCGAAGGTACCGTAATTGTAAATCACATCGATGCCCAAGGTCTGATCTTGTACCCGAATGGCACTATGCCCAAAAGAAGAATACAGTTCACTGCCCGATCCCGCTGTAAGCACGCTGATTTTGGAAAGCGGTGTCAGTTCGATATCCTGCCCACGACTGACCATCGAAAGGCTAAGAATCAGGATGAAAAGGATGTTTTTCAATTGCATGGGACTACTCCAATGATTTTAGGGAACAAATATCCGAATAAATTACGGGCTGGCATGATTCAAGGGAAATTGTATTATTTTTACGACGCACGACGCACGACGCACGACGCACGACGCACGACGCACGACGCACGACGCACGACGCACGACGCACGACGCACGACGCACGAC